>Ga0126338_10001802_pt1:0-7500 | contig 14209 bp, 9 predicted proteins | sample OrbCmetagenome_2_FD_92529 | JGI IMG/M metagenome (GOLD analysis project Ga0126338, IMG submission 92529) | Coral microbial communities from Petempiche,Puerto Morelos, Mexico - Orbicella C C metagenome | ecosystem: Host-associated > Invertebrates > Cnidaria > Coral | place...
CCTTGACATTCACTTATGAAGATTATACTAAAACAATTATTCGCCTCAGGCTCATTGATCGAACAATGGTGAATATTCACCTCAACTGCTTCTTGGTGAATATTCACCAATGTTCACTGAGCCTGAGATGAGTAAATGTGAAATACTACGAGCAGCTCCTTTCTTTTCTCTGCAGCACGGAAAATTAACCATGGTTTCATTCAGCTGCTCCATTTAGGAATTGGCTCAACGAGTTCTTTGATCTCCTTAGTTTAAGCTTGGGTTAAGAACATTTATCGAATGTCCTATGCTTAACACCCGTGTCAATAGATTGGCCAATAACTTCCGTATGGAACTAACGAATATGTTTTTATTATTATTATGCTCCATTAATTTAATTTGACCTTAAGCCTTATTTCTTCCCACACATACCTCACAAATGTCTACAAACAGAACACAGCAGCACAAGGCATGTTGGCCACAAGCATAGTTATGCTTGCAAGAACGATTTTATACAAATAATTAAAGCCTCACCTTCCTGTTTTTTCTTCAAACGGTTTTCTACGTCCTTGCACTTAGACTCAACAGCCTTAAGTTCTAGTGAGAAATTCAAAACCATAAGTTAATAGAAGAATTAATGTCACTGCACTAGTATTAACTTGTCCACCCAACGAATTACCGCGAATCAGTAGGATAATAAAGTGTAGAGTGCGAAATGAACAGAGCACTATTGTAACTAAATGAAGAAAGTAAAAATACATGTATAAAATAGCTACGTGATATTTGTCCTCAGGACACAGCCTAGGCAGGCTTAGGTCGTTTTCCATTTAGAAACTTCAATATTCTTTCATTAGTTATGAATTTAGGCCTGATTTCGCAATTAAGCTCCGGCTTCGGTTGGCATGAATTTATTAAATTCCTATACCACGGGCATCTCCTCTCTATTTCGTAGTCTCGCAATTTTAGAAAAATAAAGACTCTCGCGCGGCAATTTTTCTTTCAAGCTTTCTTCCGCTCCATACTTGACAGAAAAAACTTGTTGAAAATACTTCTTTTAAGACGTTATGGCCTAAACTTGGCAGTTTCAGTTTTTTTAAAAGCCGTGCAATGAAAAATGACTAAACCATGCGGTCTTGGAACGTAGCACTTCATATGTGAGTATGATTTCAAGCTATAAAATTAGCGTATGTCATAGACTTCTAAGGCATTGTTATAATACACTTACGTACCTTCTCTTTTGAAAAATGCGAGCCAAAAATGATTGTTCACGAACTTTTGACATGCACCCGGTCCTCAAAGTAATTGCAAGATTACTTTCCACACTCACTAGAAAACCGATCTCAAATACCTAATTCTAACCAATGCGCACAAACTACTCCCTATTGCAGACCAAAAGCTTTAAAAATTTGAACGAAAGGCTCATGCTATTTAATGCTGCACATACCTTTAAGGCTTACATAAGTGAGTACTCCACTCACTCAGGGAAAGAAGACAAACTAAAAACAAACATCTTACATACTGTTGAAGTGAAAATACACCCCAGAAATTTTTCAAACAATGAGGTTCCGGATTTAAACGAAAACACTAGCGGATCGACAAATTTGGCGGAAAAAAAAGCACGGATCGGCTGATTTACAGACCCTTATTCACCACCCTCTGTTTACACAGCACAGGGAAAACTGAGTGTTTGCATCTTGCTCCCGATGCAACTCGGCTCTCTGGCATTTTAGTTTTTTCGGATTTGGTGGTGAACTCGAACTGATCGAACTAAACTTGTTTACTTTGCAATCTCAAATTATGAGTTCCTTCATTTACGTTCCAGCTGTTTTATAACGGACAAAAACTTCTCAAACTCAATAATAATATAGCCGTAACTCAGAAACGATTTCGACGACCCAATTTTTTTGTCATTAAATTTTGATAATCAAGAGTTGACTTCTGCTAAGTTTGAGAAGCACAGTGAGAGCGACGGATTCAGAGCCATGCACTTTAAATTTTTGAAAATTTACAGTCAAAGCAAGTGAAGCGTATCCCTCAAGATTACATTAACGAATTGATTATTTGAATATTGAACCACCCACTCTTCAATTCAAGAATGCAATAATAAACTGATTACTGGAAAATTGAACTCACTAATACAATACGGCTAATGTCTTTAATGTTAAAAAATTTCAATTTAATATTGATTTTTGAAATGACTAGCGAGTTCAATATTCAATCAATTCATTATTGCATTCTTAAAGGGGTCACTCCACTTGGTTTGACTATAAGAAAATGAAAATGAATATTATATATGAAGTGAATATACCGGTATTTTTCATTGGACTCAATTAGGCTAAACCAAAAGCGTTATTTCTTTCCACACATACTGTACAAACGTCTATAAACTGAACAAAGCGCTGGCAGTACGGCCAATGTTCGTCACATGTATAGTTATGATAGCTTAATTTGGAGAAGAACCATTTTAAATAAATAAATAATTCTAGCCTTACCTTCCTGATTTTCTTTCAACTGATTTTTTGCTTTCTTCCTCGCAGCCTCAGTAGCCGAGAATTCTAGTGACAAAGTCAAACCCCATTGTTAGCAGAGGATGTACCGTTTTTCAGCCATTCCTCCTTAAACCATATTTTAAGATTTTGAAACCTTTTCTAGAAGCCAAGAGTAGTATTTTGCCGTACAACGTAGTGGAAGTTTCTTGCTCTCACTCCGATTGTATTGAAACCGAACTTTTTACTTTTCGAATTTTGCTTTAACTGCGCTATTATAATTCCCTTTGTTGGATACTCATTTCAGATCGAAGCTTGCACCTTTGCAAAGCCGCCCTTCTTCATTTCTTTGCTTCTATTAAACTTTGATATGCCACCTATACCCTTGTACTCAACTTTATACTTGTGCCACGTACCCTACTCTCAAGGCGAGGTTCTCCCTGTTGTCAGTCACTTAGTCTAACAAAGAAATCACGATAGTATGCAGAATTTTAAAGTTAGAATCACGAGCTTTGAGAAGCATTTAAGCATCTCTTGTTTCCACGCGTGAGTGTATTTACCTGGGTAGAACCGTAACCTGTACTTTGTACCTAAGTACCTCATATAAGCAAGCTACATTGTAAACGTTTTTTTTTTCTTCTTCTTCTTTATTACATCGATAATTACATCCTCAACATTAACAAGCGCACAATAAACTACTGTTGGACCTAGTTATGTCTCTTCCTTAACGTCCGTAGAGAGGACCATTGGAGTAGATCCTCCTGTTTTTAAGAAATCATGACGAGTTTCTGTTCCCGCAGGCAAAGCAGTGCTCTCCTGAGTAAGATTCCCAAAGTTTTCAGTTCAAGTGTCCATTAACCGAAATCATACAGTTCCGAGCGAAAAGTCCTTCGTCACAGAGTATGAACGAGAGAACGTGTTTTATCAAATTCTCAAACAACGAGAAGAGAGTTTAAGAGTGAATGCCTGTAAAAATCGACCAAAATCGCCTATCAATGGCACAAGTCGAAATATTGATTTCGCTTGTATTTTGCCCATATATAGGTCCTAGTGAGAATAGAAACGGACCATAGTTAGTTTCTGTTAATACAGCTTTCTTTGGTAGAAATATGCCAAAAACGATTTCGCCCCATTTAGGCTCAAAACCTACTTCCGGTTTTGCTAAATTTTCTGAATATTTGATTGCTTCGCGATCCGTACAACAGCTACTTGAGAATCTTTCAATGGATTTTATATTCAGTTCAGGTCTTCGTAGTATGACTGGGTGAAAAATAAAATAAATCGACGTTAGTTTTGAGCCCGAAACGAGATCAAACAGACACGCAAAATCTTACAATGTGTTGAGAGCGAATTATTGGATTGAACCATCGCCTTATTTTGCTATGGGCTATAACGTAAAACGCCTTAAAAATACTTTCTATGGGTCAACTATACATCCACCTGTTTGAAAATCAAAAAATATCTCTGGGCAAATGGTTTTAAGAAGCCCGGCTTGGCCTGTGTTTTTCATCAATTTTGCCCAAAATCTGCTGTTGGAATGTAAACTATTGCGTGACGCGGGTATAGTCATTCGTTTCCAACAACCTGCTCAAAGAAATCTTCAGAAACATCGTATGTGGAAAAATAATGAATTTTTTTTTCTTTTTGTGTAAGTGCGTATAAACATACATTTTTTCATTTGCCTTGCAACACCCACAACATCCCTGACAAAAAACGTGACTGCAGGCTGTTAGGGGTAGATTGCACATGTTTCACATAGCTTGTTCATTTCCAGAAGATGTGTCACTTGATACTTTCGCTGATTACCAATGGCCCTTTTAGAGATAAATTTAACCAATTCTCTATCGTTTATAGCAATTAGATCATTGACAAATTAACTCAAGTGGAAATACGATAAATTATTAAAACTGCTAACTGCGTGACGCCATCTCAGTTCCTTCACAACTTCTACGCTTTGTAGAAAATTTGTACATTCACAATATGTTCAACCTCAACTGGAAAGAACAACAGCAACAGGCCGGACTTCTAGAATTTAGCCGAGAAAGAGACTGCGTTTGAGTTTCAATTATATTGGGACACGTTTGTTAAAATAATCTACTTTTTCTACTTTAGTCGTTTGCTCAATGTAATGACACTTTGAGACATGGCATTATCCCATTTTTTACCTGTCTTTTAAATTTGCAGGTCGTAATATTGGTAGACAAATATACATTACAGTGGTCGATCTAAATTAAAGTACCAGCCTCTGGGTGCAGCTCCGCCGGTCCCTTTTTCAGAAAAAAATCACAACATTTTTGCCTCCTAAGGTGATTCATAAGGAGTAAAAGTTGTCGAACTATTTTTTTTTTTTTTGAAACGTTTTTGAATGTTCCAAAAATGCAATAAAAGGATAGGTCACCGTGCTTAGCCTACGTGCAGCCGTATCCACCCCCAAGTATAAAGGGGGATGGGTACAGCTACACGTAGGCTACATCATGATCATGCTCGGATAAGAGATTTGATGGGCCGACTCCAGTTGTGCCTGCACTAGTTCTGCTCACTTGCCTTATTTTATCGGTTCGCGTTACATTTTGGAAGCAACGTTTATCAAACATACCTAGAACAATGCTGGTGCGTTTAATCCACATACTTGGAACAATCAGAAGCTCGTCAAAATGTTTGCATACAGGTAAAAAGTATTAACACGAGTGAGACGCTCTCTGATCCTGCGTGAACCCGTTCTTTTCATGATGAATTGGAAGAAAGGTTTGTTTGTGACCCGTTTAGCTTTTGGGCATTTTCCCTCTGACGTTTCTGTGCCTTGATATCTCTCGAGGAACCCTACATCTTTCGGTTCGCCCTATCTAGCCAAGACCAAGGGATGAACGATGTGAATGGAAAAATAGGCATTGTATGGACATTTTGTGGAGTGTTAAACATCGCAACACGCGCATGAATCAGTTTCATTTGACTTTTCGCATCTTGAACTTGTGTGTTATATTTTAAGCACTTGCTCTCTCTGTTGACTGCCTTCGGTCTTTGCGATCAGAGGAGCACTGTCTGCCAACTAGTGACTTTTTCTTAGGGATTATCTTGATCAGGATTAGTGATCCAATATCACTCAGATCATGATGCATCAAAGACTCCGTTGAATCCACTCTGGTCACGGATTCATCGGCTCCTCGTTTGATGCACCGTGATCTGAGTGATTTAGATCACTGATCGTGATCAATACAATCCCGAAGAAACGCAGCCTTAAACGAAGAGCAAACATCCATCTTGTTTTGTTCTCGGAAATCGGTCACGGAAGAGCGACTGTTTCAATGAAAAACTGCTTTCAAGATATATAATTTAATTAATCAATTAACCAAAATTAACTGGTCGCCAAAAAGAGGATGTTACTAAAACGGGGAATGGGGAATGGGGAATGGGGAATGGGAAATGGAAAATTGGGAATGGGGATTGGGGAATTGAATTTTTTTTTCATTAACTTTTTATAAAGTAGAAAAAAAATTTTCAATGGCTATTATCGATATCCACGCTTTATTTTTTGCAACGTTCTGCGCCAGAATAAAGGATATGATAATGGGAGAAGTCATCCTGCCTTGTTTCTTTATTTCACTACCTGTTATTGTTATTGCCCGCCTGGTCGGTCCGTTTAGTGAAAAACTGTGACCGAGGTCTTGAAAATGCTGCCCTCGCTCTGCGGCCTCGGGCAGCATTTTCAAGCCTGAGGTAACAGTTTTTCACTATACGGAAGTGGGTTTGTTTACGCAACTTTGTCATTTAATCGGCTTGCGCGCCGCGTAAAGAACAGATTTATTTCGAACTACTTTATGTTAGTTGCATTTAGTTCTCCAAATTGTTTCTTCCGTTTTGAAATTTCGTGCAAAGTTTGAAGTACCTTTTACTACGTACAAAAAGAGTTTCTGTCAGTCGTTGCGAATCACTCGAAATCAGGCTTTCTCGACCGCAAATTGAGTAGCACATAGCGAGGAAATCCGTTAAGTGTATTCCGCAGAAATTGTCTCAAATATAGAACAAGGATCAGGATTAAAATTGTATAGAGAGAGACACACAAGATTACGCGCCTATATTCACCTTTAAATGGGAAGGAAGTCACTGTAAGTAAATTCAACTGAGTTTTTTTGAAGATGGATTTAAGACTGATAAAAAACACCTGTTAATTTCTTTGCTTAAACATAATTTTAGAGAGCCTTTCAGTTGTTTGAAAAGGAAAATTCGTGGACACATTAAACTTATCAGACAGTACAGCATAACGTGGAAAAGCAAACCGACCTGCACGGTAATTGTTCAATTTAAAGCGAATACTTACAGGGATACTTACACTCTGAATGTCTTTTATCTTTAATTAAAACTTAAGATTTGTTTAGTTTTAGGTAGCTACATTTTGAATTGACCTCTTCATTCTTTATAGAAGAAGAAAAGACACCAAATGTCGAAAAGCTGAGAGTACAAATTAAGCGTAAGGAATCCGTCGAAATCGCAAATACTAATTTAATTACGGTATTGCAGCATTTAATCAGATCACGTAACTGTCACGAATGTCATTACATTTGTCGTGACATCGCGTCACGCACTATGTTCGCAATGTATCATGGATAAGTATGGAATGAGCACGCCTTCAAGATGGCGTGTTAATGTTGTTGTTATAAAATGTTGTTATTGGAAAAAGGGCCTTTATTCTGTCTTGAATGATTGAACGACCCGCGAACTACGAGAGAGCAACAACAGATTGTCAAATTTTGAATATTTTACAAGTAAGGTTTCAAACTAACAATATATTAAAACTTGTTATGACGCTTAACGTTCTAGAACTTATCCTTGTAGCCTTGCAATGAAAATGATCAAATTTAGAACGACAGCTTTTAAAACAACAGAACAGTAAAACCAAACTCCAAGTAAATTTTTAATTGTTTTTAATTAACGTTACCGAGATTTCTAAAGCGATGCCTTTGAAAATATTAAAATTAAGAGTATTCCATTATATTTATCTTGCTTCACCCTAATGTTCTCAGACAGGTTCTCGATAGCT
>Ga0126338_10001802_pt1:10000-14209 | contig 14209 bp, 9 predicted proteins | sample OrbCmetagenome_2_FD_92529 | JGI IMG/M metagenome (GOLD analysis project Ga0126338, IMG submission 92529) | Coral microbial communities from Petempiche,Puerto Morelos, Mexico - Orbicella C C metagenome | ecosystem: Host-associated > Invertebrates > Cnidaria > Coral | place...
GATATTGACTTTCCATAACAGTTCATTTGTTTTAGGTTTTGGAAAAACTTTATACTGGATGCTTTAGAGCGCACGAAAGGTTGTCACCTTATAAAAGCTTATAAACAATAAAGTTGTTTACTTACAAGTTGACTGCTGTACATTGAACACTTTTTTGTGCTTGCTCTTGTCTTTACAAGTGCAGCTCAGGAATATGCATAATAAAACAATTATTGGATTCAGTTTTCGCATGATAGCGATAATTATCAAGGCCTCAGTTTGTGTTATCGCCTCAGCTTTCGGCTTCAGCAGATAACAAACTTTGGCCTTGATAATTATCGCTATCATGCTCAACCTTATCCAATAATTGTTAATTAGCAGAAACTAACTATGGTCCGTTTGTTTTCTAGCTAGGGCCAATCTATGGGCAAAAACTGAGCGAAATCGATTTTTCGACTTGTGCCCGGTGCTTGGTCTCTATTTATAGGCAGTGGCTCTTAAATACAACGACCAGGGAGGTATGTTTGCAAAATAAATATCCAACTAACGGAGGAAGAAATTACCTCACTTCAGGCATCAAATTCGCAAAGTTACGAAGAGACAGCATTCGTTAAAAGTCAAATTGTTTTTTGGTATCTTTTAAAGTTGATTTGTTTTAAATGCACCTATCTTTTTTAAGTTCTGTAATTCTGCGTTATCTTGCCAAAGTCATCAATTAAATTGACATGAACACTTTTGCCTGACCTTAGGCACGCTTTTGGGAGGCGCGGCCCCTAATGGTTAGTGCGCTCGTCTCCGGATCGAGCGGTCTGGGCTCGAGCCCTTGTCGGGGAACATTGTGTTGCGTTCTTGAGCAAGGCACTCTACTCTTACGGGGGCTCTCTCCAACCACATTCATTGGAATTATGCATATCGGTGTAGAGGAAATCTACAAACTTGTATTTTTGCACGTGAAGTATTAGCAAGGATACATTAAATATTACTCATTAGACCGTTTTTCTGTAGCTTTTCTTTTACTGTTACATGACTAAAATTCAGTCTGGCAAAAAGAATCTTGGTTCCACAATTCTGAAGAAAAAGAAAACGTAAGAAATGACGTTTGCCATGTTTTCATATTTGCTTAAGTATTCAGCACGTGCAGCAGCTCTCTACCCATACTAACTTTCGGGGTTGTCGCGTGCACTTTTACGCTTTATTCAGACAAACTTTCTCAAAACAGCTGTAGCGATCTGTACAGGCCCGCAAATGATCCCTGTACCGTAAATGATCCCCAAATTGTACCGCAAATGATCCCAGGACCGGAAATGATCCCCAGATTGTACCGTAAATGATCCCGGACCAGAAATGGTCACTTCGCCATAAAATTTAGAAATGTCAGGACACAGGAATTTGGACACTGGATTTAAAATTTATGCAATCGCTTTTTTTATTACTGTAAAACTCAGAAAACCGTGAACATTTGGATTTGATTCAAAAAGGTTAATTTGGTACTGAACCAATCACAATAAAGTTCAGGACATGCAAGAAAACCTCAAAACCACAACCAATAGGCCACGTTCGATATATCACTATTCTAACATCGATCCGAGGCTTTCGGGTCAAAATTGCAAATTTTTTAAGTTTCTTTGTCTTTCAATTCTCAAGAGAGACTTGGATACAAAGAAAACACAACCAAACATAGAAGTTTGTCCTGAAAGCCTTGGAGCCATGTTAAAGTATTGATATAGCAAACGTGGCCTATTACCGCTGGTGTTTGCGGTTTAGTTTTCTCACGCTTAATTGGTTTTTTCCTTGCTACATAATAACAATCCTTAAATATTTCTGGTATTCACAGTTTTCTGAGTTTCACAGTAATAATACAATATTTTGATACAACAGTTACTATATGAAACGCAAGAAAATGTGCAGTATGAACGATTTGAATGCAATTTCACAACTTTAAAAATGATATCCAACGTCACGAAATCCTGCGTTTGAAATTTGTAGTTTAGCTAGATCCTTTCCTGACTGACTTTATTGGGTCCGGGCCTGAGATGTATGATAACACATGTTCACTATATCCTCAAAATTGAAGACAACTGAGAATTCTCAAGTGAATTGATTACCTTTTTACTACGGTCACTAGAACAAAGGAATCTTAAGCACTTTCCTGGGAGCCCGTGGCTATCTAGGAAGCAAGTATAAGAAGTGCTCAAGGAAAAGTTCTAAGCGGTTAATTAGATGGCAGAGGCTTCTTCAAAGATTCATGTTTCTTTTTGCAGTGCGTTTCCCAAACGAAAAATTTATGCAGTCGACACATGTCAATTTAGTATTTTGCGCAGTATGTTAAACGTTTTTCATTGCTGCTTTTATGCCTGAGGTATTTGTCTTTTCTTCACCTAGGATAATTAAGAAAATATGTATCCATCCATAGACTTTTCAAGGAGTCCACGCCATTCCGGAGTTTTTGCGGTGGAATCAGTTCCGGTCCTGGGATCATTTGCGGTACAACTTGGGGATCATTTGCGGGTCGGAATCATTTGCGGGCCTCTACAGATCAAAGGCACAGTTCTCTGCAGCATAGAACATTAACCATGGTTTCATTCAGGTGCTGCATTTAGGAGTTGGCTCAAAGAGTTCTTTGATGTCGTTATTTTAGTTTTGATTAAGGAGATTTATCAAACGGTCAGTGTAAAACGCAAACTGCAGACCGGGGATAAATTGCAGACTGAGGGTAAAATGCAGACTGCGGACTGCAAACCAGGGGTAAAATGCAGACTGAGGGTAAAATAAAATATTAATATTAAAAAACACGAAGATCAAATCCGGACCAAATAAAGACGAGTATTGGTACGCGTACCCGTACTTTTTCTTCCAAAATCCCGAAAACTCAAACCATAAGGCGTTTCCTAGCCTTAGTCAAACATTATATTATCAACCTCGAGTTCTTGAACTCCCCATTTTGTTGAACGAAGTTTCCCACAAGGGCCCGAACTAATCGTAATTCTATGCATCTTACCTTTGTTTACGTGTCGGCCATTTTGAATTTTGTTTACGCGATTAGGTCTGGGACCGACAAACTCTTGCCGCGCATTTCCTTCATCCTATTTTCATCGACAACGTTCAAACCACCGCGTGTCTTAGTTGCTTCAAATGGTCTTGGAATTGTTCGGGACACAAGGCAAGCAAAACACGACGGCACAACAACAGGGCAAGCTAAACTTGTAGGTATCGAGCCTAGTTCGTGAAAGACATTCAATCTTTGTACTCGACTTTAATATGGCGCGTACGAACACTCCCAGGTCTTCATTTGATCCTGATTTGATCCTCGTGTTTTTTATTATTAATATTTTATTTTACCCTCACTCTGCATTTTACCCCTGGTCTTCAGTCTGCAGTCTGCATTTTACCCTCAGTCTGCATTTTACCCCCGGTCTGTAGTCTCCAGTCTGCAGTCTGCGTTTCACACAGACCGATTTATCAAACACTCGACACGATGTTACATCTCGTATGCAAGCATCTATAGAATTGCGTCACACATACTTCGCTGTGGGTCGCATTGATTTGCAACATCCTTCTCGGTGTTTAGAAATGCCATAAAACACTGCCGCCAGACCCGTGTTTTAAATATTTTTACAAAGGGATTTCCTTTTCTCGAACCTCTAGAAACCTCAAGGAAAATGAAAACTTGGTCGTTGGTTTGGCCGACATATCGGCGATAAAATTACACTGAAAAAAATACTCCATCAAAAACGAATTTTGGTTCAAGTTATCGGAAGGTTCGAGAGATCGGCAATCCACTAGACTTTAATTCACGTCATCCAATAAACCAGTCAATCACTGATGACTATTAACAGAAACATATATCTGTCTGGATTAGCAAAAACATAGCCACAGAATTTGACTTGTCACTGATAATCTTGATACAATTCTGTCCTAGAGCTAGCTTTTCACAAGGCTTATCGTAGTTCAAATAACAGCAAATAACTCTCCTGTATGCCTTTCGAGGCCAAGAAGACTAAATTCACCGTCTTTTCGTTGAATCATGAATTGTACAATTTAATTAAGAATGCCTTTAACATGAAATTGGAGTCTAAATCAACACGAACGTACCGATATCAAAACTGCGGCGGAGAGCTAGTCTATCGCTTTCTAAAGGCCTGAATCGTCCTCAATGGACTGAACAAGAGCTTCCTACATCGAGAATCGAGAAATTGAACTTCAAACAAACTAGGTCATAGTTAGCAGTAA
>Ga0126338_10001803_pt1 | contig 14205 bp, 12 predicted proteins | sample OrbCmetagenome_2_FD_92529 | JGI IMG/M metagenome (GOLD analysis project Ga0126338, IMG submission 92529) | Coral microbial communities from Petempiche,Puerto Morelos, Mexico - Orbicella C C metagenome | ecosystem: Host-associated > Invertebrates > Cnidaria > Coral | place: Petempiche,Puerto...
ACTGCCATATATGGGCTATATAGGTATGTGCCGCTGTGAAGGGTATGGTTTTCAAGCAGTTTACTCTAGGATAGGGTATATAAATCAGAGCGTTTGGGTCTAGAATAGGGTATCATTTTTCACGAAACTGACTAGTTGGTTGAAGATTTTATATCTAGACTAAGGAAACCAGGAATTGCCAGTGAAAAATATAAAAAAATTCAAATCGGCAAGTTTAAATTTACGCAAATCAGCCTCAACAGTGTCGATAGATGGGGGATCTGGGGAGTTTACTCTAGTATAGGGTAGCAAAATTCAGCTGAACTAGCTCTGGTATAGGTTAAGGGTTTCAGGGTCTCAGCGGCACATCCCCACCCAGAAATTCCCAAAGTACCCACCCCGGGGGTCGTCGTTGAAAAAGGATGAGATAATTTGCTAATACAGTAACACTACGGCCAACTGGGTCAGCAAAGTGCTATACGCACGGCGGAGCAAACATTTGTAGATCATGGAAGTAAGTAATATTGTTGAACAAGCAAGACAAACTGTTGTATGGCCAACGAACTATCGTACCCTCTACGTAGGATTAGTATTACGTAGAAAATACCAGACTGCCGGCAGCTGGTGTTTTCTCTCAGGGTCACCATAAGACTGGTGTTTAGCCATCATGAACGCGAAAGGGCGGTATGGCCGAATAGCCGCGCCTATGTCGTGTCCCATTCCAACGCTAAAACGTCTCGCCTCATAATCCCTGCATAATTTCGAGAGAGAAACAGACTGCTTGCAGTCTAAGAATACACAGAATGTACTGTGAACCCATTACTCACTGATCGGGTATAAAAGTGGCAATAATACAAAGGATTTTTCTGGCCAATATGACCGGGGCCAATCCTTTCTCCGGTCAGAGATAGGATAGAGTTCGGATAGAATGTGTGGTCGTGAATGAAGTACAGTGCAATCCGCTGGTCAGTAGGTGGTAGTCTGGGATCAAGCGGAGAAATCAAATGTGTTTGCAACCAAGAATTCTCCATGTTTAGAGGTAATTGGTTCAAATTTATCGACAATTCCGCTGCCGTAGTTTTAATTCTCTGGTGTAGAAATACTTTTAAGTGGGTTATTGTTCTATATTTTTTCCCACGAGAGGGTCTGATGAGGAAAACTGGATGTTTATACGCAGCCTTAATTTTGTGAAAACGGTAATTAAATAAAATTATTTGAAATTGCCTGTTGTTTTCAGTCTGCCTGACGAGAATATTACCAGCTACTGCTAGGCCAAGAGAAACAAAACTATTGTCAAGTGCTTCTCAGGTAACAAAATGCAACACAAGATAAGGTTGTGTAATCACTTTACAGCTATCTGTGAACTTTGTCCTTATGTGTGTTAGACCTACATGTAAGCTTACAAGTGTTACTTACAAAAAGAAAGTATTGGTAACGCTTGCCACTCATGTAGTTAGGTGTCAATTTACATGATTTATTTTGAGTTCTGAACTTGAACACTTCTTGGTAATGAAAATAACTAGCTAGCCATTAGAGAAACCAGATCATGTGTCCCAAAGGTATCTGTGGTTGAATGCCAATTGATACCCTTGATTGACTCTTGATCAGAACTTAATCAACATCTGGATCAACTCATGAGTGACATCTGAACTGATACTTGATCAACGTCTGGATTGACACGCAACTAACAGTCGTGGTTAGTTGGCCAAGTGTCAATCGACTCATATGTTTCAACCAATACTCGATGGCATGTCTGTAAGAATTAGTCAACTCTTGAGCGAGATGTCAATCAAGTGTTGATCGAGTGTCAACCGAGGTGTTGATTGAGTATCGATTGAGTTATCGATCAAGGTTTGATCTGGGATTGATCAAGGGTATTGATTGGGGGTATCGATAGACACTCGACTGCAGATGCCTTTAGAACACATGATGGCAGAAACCTTCAGTTCATATTTAAATAAGCACATGTCATCACTCCTTTTCCATCTAACTTTTGTTGCTTCCCTCCTATCAGCTTATGATGTCAGTTGAAAAAGTAATCACTCAAAAGCTAACAAAGGAATTTAAGGTACTGATGTAAGCTTAATGATATGCATGTAATAATTTTATTGTGCAATACATTTTGCTCAATACATAATGAAAGCCATTTGACCCACATCAACATGTTTGCCAATTTACACCAGAGAGCAAAATTTGTTTCCTTTGCACCCTGTTAATTCTTCCATTTATGCTCTTGTCTTTGTGTAATGTTGCTAGATTTCATTAACTCTCAAACGTAACTTTTGTTGTAAGATTTCCAGGAATGAAAAAAAATTGTGTTATACTGTTTCAGCCTGTGTATTTAGATGTTATCAATGAGAGCTACATGCATAATGTTCCAAAAGGTATGATCTGTACATCATTTTAATGTAACAGTTATAAATCTTTGATTGGTGTTTTTTCAGCATGGTTAATCTCTCACTACATGTCAGTGTTTGTATGACTATGACCTTTGACCTTGATCCCTGTACAGAGGGATTGTAATGTCTGTCACAGAATGTGATTTAAAAAAGTACGAGGAGATGAAGAATGTTGTATTTAATGGTCTACAATGTAGCTAGTGAAACAATTGATCAAACCAAATATAGTGTAGATGTGTTAATTTGGAGAAAACTGAAAATCATGGGAAATAGTAATTTACTAAGTCCTTAAAAAAATAAAAAGTGGACGGGTTTATATTCACATGATCTTTAGTCCAACCAGAGTTCACACTAGTTTTGATAGTTAAGGGTCCTTGGGAGCCCCAGCTCCAAAGAGTTGCAGGTTCTTTTTGCTTTTCAGGGGTCCTTTGCCTAATTACTAATTAAATTTTCGGAACTTTTTCCTGTGTCCCAAGGACGCCCTTTGCCAAAAAACTGTGCGTTCTTTTCATTTTTTATGTGTATAAAACGCACACCTGTGCGTTAATGGGAACTCTGCCAGCAACTTCCAAAGTATGCAGAATTATTGGAAAAATGCCTGGAAATTGGAAATTATTTTAAATAATTAATTTGTTAGAATTAAATGATTTTCAGGCATCTTCAGCACCTGCTTTTAATACATGTATCAGAAATTTATTACCTGGGTGTTCTCAGTTCAGAGATCATCAAAACTGTAAAGTTAGAATCCTTTGGTGTGTTGGGTTTGAAAGTTTAGATTTTTACCTGTGTTTGGGACTGTTAGTCAATCAAGCACTTATTGATCATTATTCTTCTGAATTTGTCTAGGTTCAGAAACTCATTTCAAGGTGGTGGTTGTGTCTTCAAACTTTAAAGATAAGCCCTTAATTCAGGTGTGAAGTCAATAGTTTTCAATATTTTGGAAACTGAAATTTAAGTTCATCCTCAATTGTGATTTCAATTTTAACCTGAAATAGGGCTAACATGTGGGCCTTTATAATTTATGTGCATATGCATGGACCCCAAACTTAGCATCCTCAGTCTTGAGAGTAAAAAGTTTTTTCAATATTTATGTGCTTGTGACTGACAAATCCCTGAACCAATCTGAAGCCTGTCCACTCCATTTTTTAGCATACATTTAGGCCACTGATAAAACTCCTCCAATTCCCTCTGTCCCTAGCCAGGCATTTTAGCTGCATCCAGAGGTAACCCTAGATGCGGTACCCTTCTCCTGAATATATAGTTCATTCTGTATCCCTCCTCCAGTGCATCTCTCCTCCCTCTCAATCTGTTACCCTGCGGGTTCCACCAAAGGACTTGCTGGACAATGATTGACAATGATAAGGTTGATTTATTCAACAATATATTGCTACTGCAGTTTAAAAGCTTTTGTCAAAAGTGTATTTTAACCCTAAGTATATTTTAAATTAAAAGTCTAAATATATTTTTAAAATTAAGACATTTATGTAAATTATTCAACAGAGACACAGAATGGTCAATGAAATTCTAAAAGAAGAGTTAGCAAGAGGTGTACATGCCTTGTCAATACAGGTACTAATTTAATCGAGGCACCTATTTCAATAATGATGGGAAATAATGGATTCTTACTATACTTCTGGTGTAGTTTCTTCTGTATCTAGATAGCTTGCTAAGCCAGTTCTTAACTGTGATCTCTTTTAAATCACCATGACCATCACTCTGTCTGGGTGTGACGTTAATCTGTATCGCACGCATGTTTGTCCCCTTTTCTCTCCCTCAGCGATTTTATGAGGTTACAGTGACTTAAATAATTTTCTGGTACTCATTGAGACCCGAGGATGGAGACCTTGAGAGCCTGTACATACTGTACTTTTAATTTTATAACAATTTCAGGCCAAGACACCAGAACAGTGGGAAAGCAGTGCAAAGACAGTTCCTAAGTCTCCACCTTGTTTAGGTGGAAGTGCCAGATAACAGATTGCTGTGATATTTCTTGCTTTGATGTACAGCTGTAGTTCTTCAATTTGACTCCACAACCAAAGCACTAATTTCTCCACAACAACTGAATGAAAAGAGTTTTGGGTGTCATTGTCAAACCGGGGCTGTAAGATAACAGCCATCTCCCTTGGCTGCTTGCTGCTGTAAGAGAACCTCAGACCAGAGGAGACAACTAAAATTCAGTCTAAATCAAATCAAGACATTTTGACCACAACTATAGATGTATCAATAAGTGCTTTGTATGTCTCGCAACACAGTACAACATCATCCCAGCTGGACCGTAGAAAAAAAGGCAACCGTACAATAAAATTTATTGCTGTTAAAACTTGCCGCGGTAAGTCTCATGCATGCCTTGCCTGCAGCCAGAGTAAAGGCGTATGTACCATGTGAGTTTGGCCAGCATTCATTGGGCCTATTGTCAGTCAATCACTAGTCATTAATTTCCTTCAGTTAAGCTGTGTTCACACCAGGCCTAAACATGTTTAGCTTGATCACGAATGAAATGTGTTTCACTGTTCACATTAGGTGGTGCATTGGGTGAATCATGATTGAATCTTGTTTGTTCTCACTGATCATGATTGAAACTACATCACAAGGTACATGTACACTGTAGTTTAATTTTGGGGCTACGATGAAACAAACATTTTGGCTAAAAGGTGGGCAGAAACTTGTTTTGTCAAAGATTCTTACTCTTAACAGTTAACATGTTTCGGTAACCGCAGTTTTAGTAAATGTACTTCACTAATAAAATATAAACATTCTCTCAGTATTCTTTTGTTAAAACCTTTATTAAATAAACAAAGAAATGTACGAAATACGAATACACACAGGCGAAGCCTGAATCCCTTACATGTGTACGTTTTTTTTTTTTTTTATCAGGGAATAAACTTTGTACAGAGAGAGACAATTTTTTTGTGGACCACCGCCCTTATGTCGATTCTCGTCCCTTAGCTTTCATTCCTAACACTATCTTACTTTATTGCAAAACACTTTTTTTTTTAAATAATCTGAAATCGCCCATCTGTACCACATATTTGATAAAGTTCAGGGCGCTGTTTGAAAAGAACAGTACAATGGTAAGACATCTGGTTTTATAATCCGAGTCAAAGTCGATAGATGGTTTAGCTAACATTACATAGGTGGCACAGTAAAGAGACGCAGAATATGGAATAATAAAAGCAAGCGTAATTGCAATAAGAAGATATGTTCCGCGTATCTTGGCCGCCCTCATCTTCGCTTAAATAACATTGTTCATCTGAATATTCATCACACTTTTCCTGTTCCGTGTCCATACGGTTTTTATCAGCGAAATGTTGATATAACTCAAGATGAGACTTGGTACGACATGTTGAAGTAATACATAGCTTACAAATATCAATCTAAACGGTAAGTAACCATTGTCGACTTTAAATGCGTGTTAGCAAGTTCAAATCTTATTCCGTTGAATGCAAAATTCGGGGTAACAACGACGAGAAAGCCATTAATCCATGCTGCTACCAGAAGCCTGCGAACGGTAGCGACAGTAAAAGAACGGGGCACAGCCCGGGTTGAAAAATACTTCTCCGTGCTTATTGCGATTAAATTATTCATAGTAATGGAAGAAAACAACATGTTAAGGTAGCGAACTACCTTGCATGGCCAGCCATATTGGAACAAGTTGAACATTAGCTGGGTGTAAACTAAAGGAAGAGAAATGGTGTTGGAGAGCATGTGTGAAAGAGCTAGACTTTTGATGTAGAAGTTAAAGTTCCTTACGAAAGGACCTGCCTGTAGATACGGAACTGTGTTACTCTTTGAGGAAATAAAGTAATAAATAAGGCTGTTACCGACAAATCCTACAGTCCCAACTATCACCAATAATAAAGCTACAGCTAGCTTGGTTGTGGAGCATGCTGGTATAAACACGGAATGCCGACTTGTGTCTGTGTTATTGACAAGGGCAGACTGATTGGTGATGGAGATGTTGAACAACAGTTGCGAACTATCCATGTAAATCACCTTTGAAAAAAGAACGATTAATTTCTTTTTTTCCAATAAGTAATTCTTGTAATTTCTTAGCTTTTAAACTTGTAAACTAACTTTAGATAAGTTGAGCGGAGTGTGAATCCAGTGGTTGTGATAACTTTTCACCATTTGCAGTCTTTGAGACTGAGAGCTCCACTTCCCTTTGTTTTTGCCAAGGATCAGAGAATGCACTAAGCCAGAGAAATTTGAAAACGCAACAATCACCGGTAGCTTTGGATTTCTGGTTGAGGAAAACTCAAGCATGGAAATCACATGATTGTCGTGACGTCATCGTTTTCAAAAAGCTCCGTTTCAGTGTGGACCGTAGGCCAAACCATAGAAGTGAAGCTGCGTTTTCAAATTTCTCCGTTGTAGAGTGGATGGAGCCTAAAGAGACCTATAGGACGGCAATGGGCGTGTACAACTTTGAATGAAGTGTTGTACGACAGTTTGGTAACTAACTGAGGGCAAGCCATACGCATGCAGTACTGAGTATCGAAGAAACCGACATGGTTTGCATGGTTTGAACAGGTCTTGAAAACTCCTCATTCACTCATCACTGCTATTCTCCTGACATTTTTTCATGTTCATGAAATATTGCTATTTGAGTGCTTGCACCAAAAGACAGTGCCGCTTCATGGCAACTGCACATCATGTTGTCTAGCTGAGGCATTCAACGGGCCAATTTGTTAGAAACCATCAGGAACAATGATAAATATTAAAGTCACGCAGTAATAGCCCTTATATGTGATGACATCATGACTAGCAAAAATCACCACCATGGCCAAACCTCGCTTTGATAATGCAAAATGTAAACTTTATCATGAACTAATTTCCATAGCAGTAAAGATGAAAAAATACCCACATGAAAACAACAAGAAGGCAAAGAAAGTTTGCGAAACTGTCGCGCAAACGAGGCTTGGTGGTGGGGAATTTTGAGAAGACCTTTAACAGATATGCGTTTTTTAAAATTTATTTATTACTTGCTGGCAAATTTATATTCCTTCCGTACTCCTAAGTAAAACAGAAAGGTGTCTGAAATTCCATTACACCAGTGACTTTCCTGACAAATTCTCCCAACCAGCAAACAATAAAAGAAACCGGTATATATTTACACAAACAACGTGTGCGTTAAGCCCTCGCCAAATGGACTCCCAAGTAGAACCCAAGTTAAAAACTTGGGTCTATTTGCGACTCTGTTTGGCCAGGCTTTGCGTGCACTTGCGATGACTTGCGCTCATTTTGCCGCCTAGAAAATCAGTAAATCCTATCCCATTTCCATGTTTTTGTTTGTGATTCCCAGTTGCGGTGACCCAAACCGCACTCTCCCAGAGAAAAAAATCTGCAAATCCCATTCAGTCCGGTTTTACTTCTTCAGTCCACTTCTAAAGGGATGTACAAGAACAGTGACCTTACCTGAATGTAGTCTTCGTCGAGAAATCAAACTTTTAGGCCGTCAGATAAATATCGCGGATCTCTAAAGAGGCTGTTAAAAAAAAGTATAATACTACTGTACAAATTGTAACTATTTGTAAGCTAGACCTAAAACAATAAATCGGGTAACACATTAGATTGGAACCTATGACTTCGCAACGGACTGTGCAAACGTTCTACCGGCCACTGATCACATAGCCTCCGGATCGAATAGCTTGGCATTCGAAGAGGTCTTGCGTCCAAACGCACTACGGTCAATATATATATTTTTCCAGGCATATTTGCAACTTTTCGACTTTTCAAATACTCAGTTCTCATGAATGATTCTTTTCATGTATATGCGCGGGGCTTCTAATCAAAATCAATGACGAAGCTCTCTAAGGTCTTCTAAGCATATAACTTCGGCAATCCTTTTGCAGAAAACTCTATTAAATTCAGTTAAATTTAAAGTAATTGTCAATGCGCTTTGTTTACATTCATAGTGAATCGTATTGCCGAGTAGCACCATAATGTTGACGATGTCCAAAGCAATATCCTTGACTTTCTATATTTAGTTATTTCAGCTGCTGTCTCCTAAAAAACTAATTTACTTACAAAGTATTTTTATCCAATATTATTTTATGGCTGTCTCACAATGCAAGGACTGGGAACTACCGAATTCAAGAATTTGATTGGCTGAAATCGATATTGAAAGCGGTCTAGATTTTCCCATCTAGACCGGCATCTAGACCGGTAATGTTTTGCGGTGAAAAAGTTGCAAACTTTAATGCAAAAATGTTGACTATTTTCTTCTAACAATATTTATTTATGGCAATGCAAAAAAGTGTGATAACAAAAGAAAAGAAAAGTAAGGAGGACGAGCAGACCTCGGCAGAATATGTTCAGCTCATCGCCGTTCGCAAGCAAAATGTCGGCTAGTACAAACCAGTTACACTAAACGAATTAAATTTCTCTTGCTTACCATATAATAAACATCTTATTAACCGAGCTTAGTCAGTCTGAATGGGAGAATCTTGACCTCGATCGTGTGTGCAGACCTCACTGCGTTCGGTCTGTACTCTCGACCTCGGTCAAGATTCTCCCATACAGACCTCCTGCTCAGTTAATAAGAGGTAAATACGGCTAGGCTACTTTAATACCTCTTTCAAAGATACAGTACATTTTGATTTGCATATTTCTGTAGTAAGTAAGATTAAAATAAATTGAAAATGTAACCGTACCGGCCTGAGGTAGATTATTTCTTTAAATTTTTAACTTGGTGTACGAAGTTCTCAGTTTGACCTACTTTATGCGGCCGTTAGCTATGGGGGAGTGTAATCCGCGAAGTGTAATCGAAAAGCAAATACACAAATGAGATCTTTTTATAATTCCATACTCTTTTCAGTGTGACTGCAGAAAACAGATACACAGTGAACAAAACCTTCTTCCTTTTCTAGCAATTAGGAGAATAGTCGCCAGAATGACAAACATGCAAGGCGAGTCTTCACGTGCTTTTCTTCTTCTGTGCAAGCTGGGAACCCCGCGTTACAAACTAGTCTATATATCCTTCGTTTATGAGATTCTTTAGAAGATCGAACTGGGAAGCTTTTCCGTGCGATAGCCGTCGAAAAATATCTCACCGTTCCAGAATGCTTTCTCTGCAAACAACGACGAAAAATTGCTTCATACAACGAGGGAAAAAGGTAGCTCTTCAAATAATTGCGACGGCAAATTGACTGTGTCAGTGAGAATCCAAGTGCTATCGGTTCAGTACATCGCGGATTTTAATTATAACGTTATTAGCCCTTGTGCATTTGACGTCATGTTTCTACAAACTTGATTGGTCCCTGTTCATGAGTCTCAGAAGTTAAGGTCTCTTAGAGGTTTGCGAAGAAGCAGACAGTGTTTGCTGAATTCATCACCTATCAATTGGAAGGCAAAGCTACTGTTGCACCTGATCAAAGCAAAATCTTGACAAAATCCGAAACAGTTGTGTAGTGTAAACAAGCCTTGCGCCTTGTTTCAGATTGCAGTTAGCGCATGCATTTAGATTCTTGAAGTGAGCAACGTCGTAAATACATGCATGGCCTGGTAATTTCCCACGGATTTAAGAAGTTCCAAATAGTGGAATCTTTGTTTACAACATTTGCATCATAATCATTAAGCGTTTCAGTTTTTGATTGAGGTACAAAATATAAGTTCTAAATATTGTAAGGGCGTGGCACGGTTAATTGAGCCTCATGTAGCGATTACCTTTTGCGTAACGCGGTTCAAAATTTTACAAAATGTACGAGCTCATTACGCCCTTTTACCTTGATCAGACCGTAACTTTCGCGGAATTACTGTTTGGAGACGCTGGAAATTGCTTCTCTTAGTTATCAAGTGGGACGTGGAGCGCGCGCGCAGGGTGGGGGTGCATGGGGTCATACTTTCAATCCTGGGGAGTGGCGGGTGTAGGATCTCCATGTCGCACGAAAGGAAGTACTAAGAGCGTTTTGGGAATTGAAAAAACTTGAGACCGAATAAAAGCAGCTCTCTCAAAAATGAGTCTGCTTTAAAAGTTTTCCAGATACACATAAATATACAGAAAGGACAGGAGTCAAGATGTTTGACCGTTGTAAATTCCTTTATTTCGCGCTACAGATGCTTTCAGTCTTCTGTCCACTGGAGAGATTAGGGAGCTTAAGAAACCACGACGGCGACGCAAAGGACAACGTCGGTTAAAAAATGAACTTATTTTTTACCTACGAATCTCGCGATACCCTACAGTCATTTAGTTTGCTTCACACTGTCAAAATTACCTCGTAACTGAATATGGAACACAGAGTTTAATTCGCAATATAAATTTAAAAAATTAGCCGTTGTCGTTCACGTTCTCCAGACAACGCAGAATTTGGTCATTTCACGTTGTTGTTTTGCAGAGGACAGCAAAGAAATGTACCAAGAATTATAATGCACGTGCACAGCCATTGTTCTGCTCATTAAACCTTTTGTTTAGCGACGTTCCCGTTGCCGTGACCGTCGTGGTTTCCTTAAACTCCCTATTTACTCACAGGTTAGCAGTTAGTACACAGGGCGAATAGTTTCTCCGCATTACACTGAACAGACGCTGCAGTAAGAAGCGTTGAGGTGATCTTTAATACTCGATAAGCTTTACTGACATTTGACATGACCTTCTTGTTGACTCTCCAGTTGACCGGCCAATCAAAAGCGAGTCACGTGACGATAAATTGAACGCTTGTAGGGCCTTTGATTGGCTGAAGAGATTGGAAACCCAACAAAAAGAAAACCCAACAGAAATACTATCAAGACTGTTAACAACGTCCAGCTTTGTCTACGACTCAGCCATGGGGCGACAAAGGACTGAAGAGACCATCTTCACTCTCTCACGGTCCATCATATTAAGGAATCGCAAATAATAAAGTCCTTGTCTCGCATAAATTTGTCTACAGTTCCCCGCGCTGCATAGCTTGCCCGTAAGCACTTTCTTCTTTTTTCTCTGGGCTCAACTTGATCATGTCATCTATCCGAAGTATTGTGATCGCTGCTTCTGTGGCGAATTTTAGGCACTTGATTTTACTGATGCATGGTTCTAGAACACCCGCCTTCTTGTTGTCACGAACTTTGCCCTCGATCAGATCCAAGCCGATCCTGGAGAAGCAGAAAAACTCTACTGTGAACGGAAAGCCTCTAGAAAATGAAACTGGAGTCTCGCATGTGACGTTATAAATAATTCTTACCGGTTTAAGACCTGTCCAAACGGTAAATGTTTGGCGGCCAAACATCATCAAACATTGTTTGGTGACCAAACATGCTGATGTTGAAGTGAGTGGCCAAACGGTTTAAACTTGTGTGATCAAACATAGATCAAACTATGGATGCAAGCCGCTGAGCAAGCGTGGGACACATGCACGCGCCAAACATGTTTGATACGACTGTCCAAACGAACAAAACATGGCCCATCAAACACGAGAGCAAAAGAAATGTTTCAAGTTGTTTGAGCGAATGTTTGATGGCCTTCAAATTTTTTCAAACACGACCAAACACAATCAAACACGATCAAACAGCACCAAACAAGGTGGCCAAACGGTAAAATGTTTGGTCACCAAACAATGTTTGATGGGGTTTGGTCGCCAAACATTTCCCGTTTGGACAGGCCTTTAGTTTCTAAATTTACTTACTATAAAAAAGTTTGAAAACTGTCAATGCCATCTAATGGTTGCAAAGTGCTTCTAAATTTGAAGTCTACGGATGAAACTCTAGTTGTGTTACCATTCAAATGAAAGCTATTGGGCAGTACTTTCATGTGGTGCTGTTTATTATGCTGTACAAGGTTGTTCTAACCTTTCAGTCTGTGGATGAAACCCTAGTATGTGACCATTCAATTGAAACCTATCGAGCAGTTCTTTCACGTGTTTATTACGCTTTACACGGTAGTTCTAATTTTTTAAGTTCTGTGAAACCCGGCCAGTGTGACACTTTGCCACTCAACGCGGAAGTTACATACCATTTGAGAGAAGACCTCTCAGTGTTGATTTGTGACGTGTTGTGATACGCGCGGAGTTTTGCCACAAGGTCGGCTGAATCCTGAGCTGCGTTCACTGCCAGAGTTTTAGGGATGACAAGCAACGAATTGGCGAATTCAGCAATGGCCAACTGTTCTCTAGATCCCTGGTGATGAAAATAAAATAGAGAGCTTTAGGAAACCACGACGGCGAGGGTTTGATGAGTAGAACAATGGCTGTGCATGTGTGTTAGTAATCTTTGTACATTTCTTTGCCGTCCTCTGCACAAAAACAACATGAAATGACTAAGTTCTGAGTATTTTGAAGAACGCGAATGACGGCGGCTAATTTTTTGTATTTCCATTTGGAATTGAACGCTGGCATGACATATTTAGCTTGAGCAAGTTCTGAGGGCAATAGGCGCACAGGACAGATCTAGACAACTGCAAAACTCGAAGGTAAAATATAAATTCATTTTTTTAACAGGCATTGTCCTTGGGTTGCCGTCGTCATCGCTTGAGTTCTCTAGTGTTAGGGAACAAAACCAACAAATAAAAAATAAATTTTAAAAAATACACTTACGAGGGAGGTAGCAAAGTTCTCCAAATAAATCGACAAAGCAGCTTCCACAGCCCCACCCCCTGGGACAACAGTCTTGGACTCAAGCACTCTCTTTACCACACAGATAGCATCGTGCATGGAACGCTCCATTTCGTCTAACATGAAGTCATTTGCACCTCTTAGGATTATGGAAGAAGCTGAACGTGCTTTTGGTCTACAAAAAATAAAAAAAATGTCAACAATGAAAGAAGTGAAGTACAATGGCATAAGTTCGTTTTTATTTAGAAAAAGGCCAAAATTCAGCAAGCTTAATGACATGTAGGGGTGAATATGACAGTCTTTCAGTGTGAAACTAGAAGTTTCATTCAGTCTAAGCAAATTGTGAGATATTTACGAGATTGGAGACAATATTTTATGTATATCCCCCGGCTGATGGCTTTCCCTATTCCCATTACTTGTTTTTTGTCTGCTTAAAACTGTATCACCATTGTATGGAGAAATAAGGCATCGACAACTCCTTCACAAAAGAAGGCAGGCCTGTAAAGGTTTGTTTAATCTATTTTTGGTAATTTTAAGTAGAAATCTAAGTTCGCCAATAAATGAACTCTTGTGATGAAAGAGTACATTACTATGACCTTGAAAAACTGTTTTCCTTCAGGTGATGATTGTTATTTTTTCATTCACCAGTAAGTATTTCAAAGGATCAAATCAACTTCAACTTCAACTTTACTATATTTTGCACTTACATTTTGAAATTACAATATTAGCATAAAAAAAGAAAAAAAAAAGACATATATAACAATTAAAGGTGACAATGGTATATGGTTTGTGCATGGAGGCTAACAGAACAGCAAGGTTATCGAGTTAGCCTCCATCTCGTTTGAGTGAACATAAAAAAACATGGGAGTAGAAGGACAGATTACTAAAGGAAAGAGCTAGAAGAGCACTTTGTGCCTTGACTTGCAAAAATAACCTCAATACTGAGAGTGTTATTCAACCTCCATAGGAAAAACGTTGGTGGCTGTACACTTTACCACAATACCTTGCAAACCTAACACAACCCACTAGGTAGAAGAAAAGCCATATTTTTGCCATAATTTCCTTGTGCTAATGAAATTGTGTATTCTACATTTGACAATTTTACAACTGTTCTGGTCATTTGTAATGGGGTGCTTTTTTGGGGTTTTCATGCTCCAGTAAGAATCATGGCTACATGTGTATTCCAGAAAATATCCATACCCACCCCACAGAAAGGATTTTTTGCAAGACCCCTCCACCCCTCTGGAAATTTCATTTAAACTTGATGCATTTCTTTAAATTTTATGGTCTTAAAGAACCCCCACCCCCAG
>Ga0126338_10001804_pt1 | contig 14201 bp, 6 predicted proteins | sample OrbCmetagenome_2_FD_92529 | JGI IMG/M metagenome (GOLD analysis project Ga0126338, IMG submission 92529) | Coral microbial communities from Petempiche,Puerto Morelos, Mexico - Orbicella C C metagenome | ecosystem: Host-associated > Invertebrates > Cnidaria > Coral | place: Petempiche,Puerto...
ATAACGTGATTGTTTCTTATTTTCTCTCTTAGTTCCTGCAAGACTTCATAGACTGTTTGGTAGTGCATCACTTCTGGATGATGCTGAGGTTGGTAGCAAAAGCAACCAGTTATAAATGTGATTGTTGTGCTGTTCCCCTTTCTCAGTGATCTTGTCAGAAGTCTTAGCTGAAGTTCACCAATCAGTTTTGCAACCTGGATGAGAATTTTTTTTGTTGAAGTCAAGATTCTGACAATCCTGTCAAGGGCTGTTGTTAACTCCTGTTTGACTGTCTGCGCAGGACTTCAATGTTTTTGTTTGCATGTTAATTACTATTACACCAAATTGATGTGTTTTTTTTTAAAATTAATTTTATAGAAAATTTCTGAAGCATCTGACAAAGACAGTCCAACTGCAGAACAGGTGAGTTGCAGATCAAAAAATAAATCAATTAGTTCCTGTAAGGAAGGGGTGGTAACAGGGCAGTATATGACATTTGCACACTGCAGACTACAGACTACAGACTACATTTTACACCTACATGTAAATGCATGTAGTGCTCCGGTTAGCCTGAATATCACTCAGGTTAGCCTAAATAGTGCTCAGGTTAGCCTGTTCAAGGTTAGCTCTCAGTAGAAGAATTGGGTGTATGATACTACCTAAAATGTCCACAGTTTGCAGTCTGCAAATGTCATACACCAGCAACAGGGTACATGTATAGGCGCTGAGAAGGGAGTATCTTGCTAAATCCATGCAGCACCGATCTGATCATTCTTGAATGTGGACCTCTTGATACGAAGCTCACTGTAATTAACTTAATCCTAAGACTGAGGTAACTATGTTTTCTGCCCATGAAAGTCCACAATTTCCAAAAAGTTAATTGCCATCAACATGTCTGTCTGAATTAGTCATACTAGCTTAGCTGTAGTAATGTTATCAACAAGACTCCATGTCTTAAATCCAGTATGTTCAGACACAACCTCTCTAAGTTGGTGTGGAATATTTCACTGCTGTAATCATACTTCATCAAGTCTACATGTAAATACCTCTTTCTCAGTGTATGCATGAAATATCACTGGCCATAGTCAAAATTCTAACACAGAGCAACATGTAAGATCTGCTAGGCACCTGTTGATGGCAAGTTAAAATTAGGTTAATTTTAAGCATGGAGTTATAAATTGTTACTCCTAAATATCCCAACCTAAAAGATTCTGGTCAGAGTTTTGATGATCTGAAATTGTCTTAAATACGGTTTCCTTGATGCATAAGATTTTATTCCCAGACTAAGTTAAGCTAAATCCTGAAACAGTTGACAGTGACAAAGTTATTAGTTTTGTGATTTTTCCTGGTGAACAGTTCATGATTCAAACATTGATGATTGTGTTGTTAGAACTCTCTTTTTATTTGATTGTTTCTACAGCAACTTCAGTGGGAGAAGGAACTGTTAGAGAGACCTGTTGACTATAGTAGCTGCCAGATTGATCCGGCACCATTCCAGCTGGTAGAAAGAACATCTCTGTTGAAGGTAATTGTTGAGCAAAGCAGAAACTGTAAAATCATGAGGGGAAAAAAAGCTCTTTGTCATTTCACTCAAAATAAGGTCTATATGGTGAGCTCATTTTGAAAGTGAGTCTAGCAAAAATACTAATAATCTTAGACTTAATAAAATACTAAATGGTGTCAGTAGTATTTTGACACTTTGAAACTTGGATCACCACGATTAATTTAAATTGTCTAAAATTTCTAGGTATATGGGTTATTGACCAAGTGTGAGGTCAAGATGGCTGGATATTGGCCAAGTTCTTTTTTTGCGAGTTTATGGACTGAGACAGAGTCGAGGTCCATAAACTCGCAAAAAATGAACGAGGCCAATATCCAGCCATCTTGACTGAACAAGCTTGGTCAATAAAGGATTTATTATATGGCTTTCGGGGAAATTTTTCTTGCGGAACACGGCAGGTAGTCCCGAGCGGGCAAGATAGCTCCATCTTGCCCGCTCGGGTAGCCAATCACAGCGGAGGATTTTCTTCATCTTGCCCACTCGCGGAGCTAGCCATATAATAAATCATGTTATTACCCTGATGAAAGAAAATATGTTGATCTGGTGCTTCATTATTCTTCTGTTTAAGTTAACACGAAATAATTGTCTTAAATTTAATGTGAACAAAATTTTGTGTTAATGGAAGTGAATAAATAATAATAATACTTTTTGTTTTTATAAGTTAATGAATTTTATTTATTTATTTTTTATTTAACACTCAAATTCAGTTACACAGGTGATCAAAATAAATAATTTCTTGCAGGTTCACAAGTTATTTGCACTTCTTAATCTGTCACATGCCTATGTAACCACTCTAGGGCGACTGGTGGGCGTGGTTGCACTTAAAGAGGTAAGCATTAGTAATAGTTTGTAAATTAGAACACCTTTACAGCATATTGATAAACAGTGCCACATGGAAGTGCTGCTAGGTAGCTTTCATTTCAATGGTCGTGAACACTCTGCTTAAAGGTTTCATCCACAGAGTTAAAAGTTAGAGCCACCTTGTACAGCAAAGTAGAGTGTCACATGATCATGTTCTGTTCAAAAGCTTTCATTTGAATATGGGTTTCACATGTGATTCATGAGCTGCCTCGGTTGATGTTAATGCTTGTATTTATTTTAACCATAGGTTCGACAGGCAATCGAGGGTGAGCGATTTCTAGATGCTTCCCATGTAGATGCGGTGGAAGGGGACCATAGAGGCAGTTTTACATTGGCACAGGTTCAAGACGTTATGTTGAGGCCATACTCTGAAGCGCGTGCCACAAGTCCCACTAGTGAAGATTCAGATCCCGCACTGTAAATTGCCGACTTAATGGAACAAAGACAGCTGGCCATGAAGTGGTGTTTGTTTGGTTTGAACCCGTAGGCAGAGTCCTTATGTACTACAGTAAAAGTATACAAGGCTTATGAAACAAAGATTTAGTTTACAGAGTTTCATACGTATGAGAATTTTGTACAAATCAATTACTGGGGTTTCCACTCTTTTGGTGGAGAGAGAGCGTGTGTGAAAAATACATGTTAATTTTATTTAGAAGTGTATTTACTTCTAGCTGTTCTACAGCTAGATTGAATCATGGTCATGTATTAAAGGGTGCAAGAGTGAGTGTATGTACATTAAGAAGAACAGGTATTTTGTAGTTGGTTGAGTTGCAACCTGGGAGATGGAAGAGATTTCCATGTAAAGGTGATGCAACATTCATTAGAAATTTTAAAATACTAAGGCATGGTTGTGATCACAAAGAGAAATGATGATGTCATTGCCCAAGTTTCGTTATTCAATTTTTCATTATTTTTGGTTTACTTTGCAAACATATGTCCAAACCATAATGTGCATCAACTATCAACAATGTGTGCTTATGACAAGATCAATGAATGTCATGCTCAGGCCTCAAATTACACCATGTGGCTCATCAGGCACTTAGGGATTTCTGTATTCATTTGGTTTTTGTAGGTGGAATGATTTGCCTCATGCGAGCCCTACCCCTGAATTGGGAGGGCGCGGCAGGGGGGCAGGGACTATTTCTTCCGTGACTCTTCCATAAACCAATCAGGCATGGTTGAAACTACCAGGGGCTCAGGCCCCAAATAGCATATCTTTTGGGATCACAAAGAGGTGACATGCCCAGGGTATAGCAATGCAATTAAAGATTGTCCTTAATTCACAGGCTACATGAAACTTGCTTTATTCCATAATTAAAAAGATTTTCCAAACAGTGCCAAGTTACAAACAAAAAAAACCAGGTATATTATCACAAGGATATATTATTTTGTTTTGTATTTAGAGATCAGAAGAAAATTTTAAAAAACATAAAGATTTGATTTTCCTACTAAAATGTAATATTAATAATTAAAAAGAGTTTTTCTGAAAAATTAAGAAAATTGAAAAAAAAAAAAGATATGTCAGTTTGCAAATAACAGTTCAGTTGGTAGTGTGGTACTTTTTAACCTACCTGTCAATATTATTGTTAATGGGTACTAGGTTTTATGAACGATGTGGTACATGTATTTCACAATCCATCCAATATTTTTTGTGATATGCAGTTGCTCTAAACACATCATACAATACAATAGCCTAGCCACTACAGAGTTGCCCATTGCCTCTGTGTCAAAACGAGTCTTCATGCGAAATCATTTTTATGAAAATGGTTTCATCTGTAAGTTTGTTTTCTTGTCAATCAAACTCATTTTCACAAGAAAAGTTTAGCATGAGGACTTATTTTGAAACAGAGGCAAAAGGCCACTTGGAAATGGCCTATTTGCTAATTATTTCCAAGTGATTTGTCCCCTAGTTTTCATGTTTTTGTTTCACATTTGTACATTCCATGTTTCAGTGGTCAAATAGCCATACATATTTGGCTGCCAAAGAGAGGTTGTTTATTTGTACGTCAGATTATTATAGGTACTTAGTTAAGTACTGTTTATATCAAGTTAAGATATCAGTGGAATTTCTTACTATTATGTTATAGGAATCATGGTAATAGGTGTAAAATTATGATATCCATTCTTATCCATAAAGGTTGTGATTTGCAGGGGAGAACGTAGTAACCCTTTCAAGACTAACCACATCACAAATTAGTCTATGTTCTATTGTTATTTTCATAATGTTTTGTGATATTTTTTTAAATAAAGGAGGAAAGAATATTTGTAATTAACTTTCAGGTATACAGGTAACTAAAAAAAGAGACAGAAGACAATCATGCATACACAAGAATGTGTTTGGGAAAACTCAAAATTTAGCAGGCATGCATTGGTTTACACAATGCTGTGTATAAACTTTCTCAGTCCTTCAAGCATGCAGGTTTGAGTGTCTCAGACATTTTCTTGCTCTGAACTTGACTTTTGCAGCTCCCCTTGTGGGCAAGAACTGGCCAAAACTAAACTCACTTGAAACAGGTTGTGTAAATAAGAATCTGTAAAATGCAACTTAGTGTCATTTACATTATTTAGTCAGCTAATTGGAGGATGCATTGTTTGCTTGCAGTTTGTACTAAAACCTGCTTCATTACTACCATGTGTTTGAATAATACACAGGCTTCATGTATGTAACTTTGAAGATTAAAGTAATAATTTTTTAAAAGCTTGTAAAATTTGGTTATTACCTGGGCTGTGCAAATTATTACTGGTGCTCAAATTTCCACTAGAATGCTTGATCTGCATTGACAGTGAGTATGCCATAATGCCTCTCTTTCATGTAAATACATTGAAAACCCATTTATATGGTCACCAACAGGGGTTGAAAATTTGACCATATTAACAGGGTAGGGTCAAGTTTCATGACTGGCCTAAACTGAGTGACATATTCACAGATATATCACAATTGCACTTGTAAACAACTGTTCTTTAATATGCATCCAGAATGCAGATATAATTTGTAAAAATATTGAAACTTCAATTAGTATATACAATATTAACAATAGATTGATAAACATGTTTGTTTGAGTAGCCGTATGAATGGGGTAAAATTCTAAAGGAATATACAGGTTGGGATTTCAGAATGTGGTTGTTGGCCGTATTAACGAGGTGATCACATTAACAGGGTTTTCTTACAAGAAAATGTATGGGTGTTTTGCTGGCAAAAGAAAAAATGGCCGTAATAATGAGGTAACTGTATTAACAAGGTGACTGTAAGGCAGGGTTCTACTGTATATTTCAAACACAAAAGACCATGTTTGACTACATTTACATTTTTTGGATGAACTTTGTAGTGTTTGAAAATATGGTGAAACACTATCTTTCATGTCTGTGGTATCTTCTCCATTCAAACATTTACTATCGACAAAACAGAGAAATAAAATTTGTAAAACTATGCATACAAGATCATACATCACAGTCAGGAGTTTGAGAAGTGAAATTGAAAAATCTCCAATAGTCTTTCAAGTAAATTACAAAATGAAATATACCCTAATTCTGTACACTGACAAAGAACTGCATTGAACATTTTATTGCAAAGTAGCTACATTATAATGCAGCTTTACTAATGAAAATTAATTACAGTCGCAAAATTCACTACATGCGCATATTACATTGAATATCCTGAAGTGTGTCATACAAGTTCAATTTTCAAAACTCTGTGGAACAACAAGGCAAGTTCTATCTATAAAATAAATACTTGTGAAATACTTACAAGTACAGGTTTCTTATGTTCACAAATTCTACTCTAATAGAAACATGAACTGTTTCTGTCTTTTAAAATCCTTCAAATAGCAAGAAAATTGTTTTACAGTGACGCTCAAGTAGTAAATAACAGTTACTTCCTCTGATAACAACAAAAGGTAAACCCTAGAAAAATTTACAGACTTGAGAAAATATGGGTGTTAACTTAAATACCTGTGTACACTGGGAAACAAATAAAAGAAATACAATGTTCTGGTAAAAAACAAACAAAAAAAAACTTCCTACAGTCAATATTCAGATTTTCCTGTGTTGTCAACATGCGATTTCTTTTAGTGTGAAATTATAAACCAGTTTGATTTTTATTCTTCCTTGTATCACATCATGGTTAAATTAATACAAGACAATGGTCACTAAAAGCCAAACTGATTTAAAAAAACTTAAACCAAGGACAAATATAAACCACTTGTAAAGAAACCAAAACTTGAATGTTTAAAAGCATTACAACTAACTTGTCAACTTAACTCAGCTACAATGATAACATTCCATTAAAATGCTATATTTTGAGCGCTGATAAAAGTCACGCAGACCTCTCAACAAAAAAAGCTCAATTAACAATAGAAACTGCGATGTCTTGGCCTGCTAAGCCCTTATGTCTACATACAAATTCTCCTTACTAGACTCTACATTTCTTGTAGTGTTATTTGGAAGAATTCGGACAACTATCTGTACTAGTTTTGGCTTAATGGTTTGCAATCATCGAGCCCACTGACAAATTTGCAAAGTAAATTATGACTAAAACTTTGTGATGTTAACATAAATTATTTCCAGCCAGTGCAGTCATTTCAGGTGAGACCTTTGCTGTGTGTCAGGTGGGCTCTCAACATACTCAGCGATCTGCCATTATTAGCACAAATGCTATAATGGATAACGCTACTGTAGACCATCCCCCGCCGTATGACCAGCTGAAGAACACATCAGATTGCCAGTTATGGAATGTATAGACCAGCAAGGCAATAATCACCGCAATTGCTGAAAGCAAGAACAAAACAAGCAAAATAAAGCTCAGTTGTAACTATAATAATTGCCTTTTATTAATACCATTCTTAAGATTGGTCTTAGTTAGTTGGTCTCAAGTTATTGCAGTTCAAACTAACGTCAAATATTCTTTTCCCTAAAAAGGGGATCCAAAAAGACAAAAGGGTCAATGCAAAGCAGAATTGGCTCTTTCACCTTGATTGTATGTCAAAGTACAACTTACAACTACAGTTTACCACCTAATCCATGCTTTAGCATGTATCATTGAGTTATGATGTGTTCTTCTCATTTCATTGACGATTTTAATTACTGTACTGAAAAAGCAGCTCTATACTGTAGCTGCTATGATCTCTGAGCTAATGCATTTTACATTGGACATGCAAACCATTAGCCTGCCAACACAGACAGATTGCTGGCCTTTGTTTTGACACGTCGTAGAAAACTTTTTAGGTGATGTGAAACAAAAGCTGCAAATCTGTCTGTGTTCACAGGCTAACAAACCATCTACTTGAAGAGTAGAATACTAAATTGAGTCTGACAAATAAAACCTTTAGTACCTGCAGCAACAAAAAGTCCTCCAATAAAAAATGAGGGGAATGGATGTCCTTTTCGACATGCAGTAGTCACAATGGTAAAGACAAAAGCAAATAAATGGCAAATCAGGCCAATGATCATGAGGGCAATCGTTGCTGCATTCCAATCTGAAAATAATCAACATCGTTACAAGTACTTATGCTGGTGTTATAAATAAAACTTATTCAGCACCAGAGAGGTACCCATAACAGAACTTTGGATAGTAATAATCTAGCATAAGCCAGTCTTTGATAGTAATAATCTAGCATGAGCCAGTCTCAAAGATTGTTAACAAAATTTAACAGAATGTGGTTGAGACTCTTCAGAGAGGAACAAATATTTGCCAGGAATCAGAAGAAGTTGCCAACAATATTGGCACATTCTTGAAAACATTTCCTTGGAAACTAGTAAAGATTGATCAGTACATTACAAAAAAGTACAAAGAACATTTTTACATTAAAAAAATCTGGATGGATGCTTCTAGGAATTTCTTCAGATTTTTCACAACCCCACAAGTAACTAGACCCCTTTAATTTATCAAGTAAAAAGTTTCTCTAAGTCTTTCCATAAAGGATGGTGCTCCCTTACTGACAGAGCAATCTAGTCAATGAACTAAGAACGTAACTGGAGACAAAAATCTTGCTATTAATTAAGCATGCATCTTGATAATTTTTTGCTATCTTGAAAAAAACTAGTTGAAGGAAAGGGAACAAATCACACCAGGAAAATTCCCTGACATGTTAACACAATTGACACAATTTATGCATGTAAATGTTCCTGATTGATGGCAATTATTGTTTTGTTTTGACTGTCAAACTTATGTCTCTAAGCATCTGTGCATTGTTTGAATTACAATGTTGAACAGATACAAACGTTTCCAAAAATAGAACATCAACTGCAATTTTTCCTTAAGAGAGCTTACTTCTCATACAAAATGAGCAAACTTTTAGGTGAATTTTATACTAGCTTATGATTAAATGTGACAGCAAAGACTACCTTTTATATGTATGTGTAGCTTGAGGATTCACACACTCAAACAAATATTTAATAATACCAGGCTTTTACACTGACTACTAACAAACAAGCATAAAAACAAATATATACCTAATGTGGCAGTTACGGGAATTTATTATTCTTTTAGATACCTCAAAGTTGAACCAGGGGGCCTTGTGCAAAACACATTACAGCATGCTATTTGTCATTCAAGGTTTAAATGAAAAAATAGTTTGGTACTGTAAAACTTTTGGATACAACTATTCAACTATTCTTCAGTTTTCAAAGGTCGTCAAAACTTTCAAATTACAATGGGATAAAATCCATGGCACATTAGTTTATTGTTAAGAAACTAATCATTGGAATTTCGTACATGGAGCATTCTAGAATGTATAACTCATACTCCAGGTGTGAAGCAATATAACAAAAGGTGTCTGCAATAATTAAATCTGATGTTTTACACAAAAAACTCTAGTTTGATGATGTAGATCATTTATGTAATACTAGAAGCTTACACATTGGTAAAGGACAACTATAAAATGTCATGGATCAGAAATGTTTCAAACTATTAGAGTTCTTATTAATGATAAATTAATAATGGTGTACGAGAACATACATACACCTCAATTTAATTTTGTATCAGGCTTTTAGGAATCATCAATCACTTTTGACGATAGATATCAGAATGTAAAAGTTAGGAAAAAAGTTGTTTGATGAAGTTTATTTAACTTGATATATTATTTACACATTCAAGAGTTTATAAACAAACTTTGCCCCATTGCTAAGTCTGAAATCAGTCATCTGCCAGATAATTCTGCCAAATTAGATCTAAGCTTAAGTACTTTCATGTACTTGATTTTCAAAAATGTACCTGGTCTTCCTAACTCGTGCAAGTCAGTGCATCTGTCAACTGCCAGAACAGTGCCATTGATTGTAGTTTCAGAACAAGTTTGAAACAAGCCTTCATGATGATATTGAACTCCTTCAATTTCTTTATCTTCCTTCCACCATACTCGCCAAAAGTCCGTGGCGAGTGCCAAAATTCCCAGTAGAATTGCTGCTAAACAGCTTACAAAACTTGTTATCACCTTGATCATTGTTTTCTAGCGGCTTTCGTACTCTCAAAGTTTCGCTATATTGCTGCGTCGCTGGGTGTGTCAATTAATTTGCGAGGAATTTGCTGCTGGCTTCATTGAAATGCATGCTTGCCATTTATGCTCGCTTCACTTCACCCGTAACAATATTTTACGTATGATTTTAGAACTTGCGGTGCGATGGTTCACTGACTACAGTGACTACATAACCTTTACAAATTATCTAAGAGAAATCGAGTGAAATAAAACGTGAGATAAGTTCGCTGTGTACATCGATTTTCTATTTTGAAATGCAGAGAACGTAAGTCCTATGCCTGCTCTAAACAACAGAGCGCTTTACAGCTCCGCGGTAGGCCAAAGCTGTATCACGCCTATAAACTTATATTTTACAAGAATAACCACATCCAAAAGTCACAACATAAATAACTTGCCTGCCTTCACGTCTAGATAGTCCCCTTCACAACCATCTTGTATGAGTTCGTCAGTGATGTTGTCCCTGGCTTCATAGCAGTGATAGAAGAGTCCTCTGTAGTGTGTGATGTTTTGATTGCCAGAAATTATCACCCACTGAAGCCAGTACGTCGTGGCCAGGCTCAAAATGATCATCACCATCGCTGCAAAAGAGCAGACGATGGCTGTGATAACCTTGATCATGATTTCACCTTAGTTTTTGAAGACAGACGGATGGAATAATATCAACTTCACCGTTCCGTGAGTGGTAAGTCGGTTTTCGAAAGCCGCCGTAAACTAACTCGCGCAAGGTTTTATGGGTATGAGTGCCTGACGACACGCGGGTACCCACGCGGGTTAACGGGTTTCTCGAGGGCTCCAAAGGTGGCGGGATGGGGTGGGGCTGGGGAAGGGGAGCACAGCCTTTGTTCGACAGCGGAAGTGGGTTAGGAAGGCGCTCGGTTTGTCAGGAACCCTGAGTCAGGGAGCAATGTTAAAAAGGTCCCGTTATCTTATTTTATGCCATATGTTCCTTTCCCTTTTATGGTTTGTTTTCAATTTCACAGGTTATTTAAATTCCCACGCCACCTTCACTTTATTTAGACTTTCTTTGGACTCGTCACGTGGAAGCAAAGATTGCGTGACGAGATCAAAGAACCTCTGCGTGGGAGGTTCACGTGTTTTTTTCACTGATAAATAACGGTGACATCATTTGTTGAACCAAGATTGAGCTTGAATAGTTTAGAAGGTTCTATCGCGTTCTAAAAAAAGGTGTCCTCAATCATTCAAACAAGAAGAAAGTTTTGGTAAGTTATGAGTGCAAAACAGTACACTCTAATTTCAATTTTATAAAAGTTATTTGCCTTCGATTGTAAAAAGACTAAAAATGAGATGTGTTAGGCCCCCTACCAGTTGGATGGGTTTGAAGTTTGTCAAATTAAAAAGCATCTGCAATGACAAACGTCAGACAAACTAAAACGTCTTATCATTCCGACTTTTCGCTGAGTTCAGTTTTTTTCACTTCACTTTTTCTCTGTTTTTAAAAAAGTTAGACTGTTTGGGTCATGCAGGTTTCCCAAAGGTACTTATCTGCATACGTGATTCTGTGAAATTCGTTGACCTTTTCGTAGTCACACTCGATGACCGGGCTGTATCAATAACATAAAAACTTGGATTTGATTGGTCAATTTTCGTTATGTAGCAAGGTCGTATAAATTCAAGCGACCTACACTGTGTCTGTCTTTTTATTTGCTTGCACACCATGGTTAGCAAATCGAGTTCCTTGCAAACGTCTTCAGCAGAATGGACGGGCAAATTGAACACCGATGAAAAGGTTAGGGCTTATATTTAAAAGCTTGTAGTTCCTAGTAAATTTGCCAAAAATCGGCTTCGGAAATTCAAACCGGTAGCTCGCTCACTGTCCACTACCCCTGACTCATATCAGAAGTCCTACGTGCGGAAATTTAAATTCTACCAAGTGATTTTAATGTGAAATATGATTTAAGTCGATGGTTATCATTCAGTCAATACCGTGAGCCAAAGGAAAAAAACAGCAACAACAACAAAATGGCGTTGCGTTTACAAGTGTTAATAATCTTTAGGTATTGCGACACAACTTACTCGGAACGAGGAATTAATTAACTTAGTACAATTCCGGTCACCAACGGGCCACAAAAATGTGGTGGCCGTTTTAAAGGGGTTCTTTAAATAAGAAAATGACTGACTGAGCTTTTGTTCGGGCCAGAACAAAGTGGCCGTAATATTAACGTGGTGGTCGAAAGGCGGGTTCCACTGTACAACTTGCTTCGCAGAAGATTGCGATCGATTCGTGTTCAGTCTGTACAAATGTGATGGGTATTTGTACTTCACGTAAAATAATTAACGACTCATGAGCGTCCGCGATGAACAGCTTGAGAACTTCTCGCGACACTTTCAGCCGCCCTCGTCTGGTTGTTGGAGTTAATGAGCGGCCGGCCAGTTAAAATTCGACCCAAATTCAGGCTGTCAAGTTCCAGAAATGAAATCGTATCACAGCGATGTCGGAGTATTTTCATATCACCGAATAAAGAGACTTGAGCTGGACAGGGGTAAAGAGCTGTTTCTATCAGCTCATACTGAGCCCATCTTAAAAGTTTATATCAACTGACTCAGACGAAAAATATATATTATTAAATATCCACAGTACAGGGAAGAAGTCTTTCACTGAAAATTCGCTCCGCATTCCTACACTCTCTCTCTCTTTCCTCAGGAAGATTTTGCATTTTAAGATTAGGTTAAGGTGTACGTGAAATTATTTTTTAATGTATTTGCCATCAGTCAATAATTTCCAGCAGTGCCTATCACCCTCCCCCCAGGGGCAATATCACGTCTTAATTGTGGAGGGTGGGACAATTTGAACTTCTATGTTGTCACCAGTGAGGAGATAAATGGAGATGTAAGCAAAAACAACAAAGTGAATGAGACTTTTTCATTGTGAGTTATTAAATTTTGAGCATTGTCAGTTTCTGGATGAGCCAGGGGTGGGACATTTGCCTTCTTTTTTGCACTCACCCCAGGGCATTTAACCTACTTATTTGTCCCCACCCCAGTAGCCTGCAAACACAGACAAACTTTCTGCTTTTGTTTCATTCTGTCTGTGTTCAGGGGCTACCACCCCAGGGAATTTGCTACTGTTTTAAAAATGGGCTAGGTTTGCCCAGTTGGAGGTGGGCACTACTGGAATTGACTCTTGCATAACATGTTTTCTGACTCAGAATTTTTCTTTGTCCCATGCTCGTGTTATGTTGATTAATTCACCTTCACATTTCATTACCAAGCTTAAAATTCACCATCTTTATTAACTTATGTTTTCTGTTAATTATTTAGATGGGCCGTTTTGGAACACTCTCCTTGAGTCTTCAGGAAAGCAGTGACTCTGTCAAGGTTCCCATTTTGAAAGCGGCTGAACTTGGAGAAAGATGGCCAGTTCTACTGTGGTTCTACTTGAAGACATTAGGACTTTATCATTCTGGTAATTATGACGACAATAGCATGCTCCTTTTATATTTATAATTTATGCATGCCTGGACACTTGAACTCTGGTCAGCTCTCATAGCACTGACAATATGCTGACTATAACTTGGATTTGCCACTCATCAGCACTGTGAATCAAAGTAAACTGTGTTTAACCCAAGAAAATACAATTATACAGTGAAGTATATTGATCAGGCCTCAATAGACCTTGAATTCTTCAATTCAGGACTTAACACTATATTTAAGGGACAATATCCTCCTGATTGTGTTTTAATTTATGAATAAATGGCCAGCAGCATGGTAATATGAAATTGCTTTAATACTGTATCTTGCAATAGAAAGAAAAAAAATTGTCAAAAGTGGTGAAAGCAAAGAAATATCATCCAAAAAGAATACAAAAGAAAGTCTGACATAAAGATTCAAAATTTCATCATTCAGAGTCTTATCAAAGTGATGAACTATATCCTTGTAATCCGCAAATGTTCTGTTCTTCTGTAGAAGTATTTATTTGTATTACTTGGTGGCATCAGTGATAATACACTGTATTATGGAAATTTATGAAAAAGGAAATTAGATTATCAACCAAAAAGACACTGTCCTTTTAAAATGACCATCGTATATTTCAGTAATAACCCAATGTAACATGCCATTGTTATTCCATCCTCATAGATGAGGAATCATTAAGGACTTCCTAAAATGTCTGGAGACTACACACTTTCTTTCAGGCACACAGTCAAATAGGTTTCATTTTCATAATCTATATACTATTTATTTATTTATTTTTTCTTGTTTTGGTATAGGTCGCCTCGTTCGCTCCAAACTGTGCAGCAGATGTGACCACTCATCAAAGAAACGGCATGCATTTTACTACACTGAAAATCAGTGCAAAGTGTGCGACAGCCTGACAT
>Ga0126338_10001805_pt1 | contig 14200 bp, 3 predicted proteins | sample OrbCmetagenome_2_FD_92529 | JGI IMG/M metagenome (GOLD analysis project Ga0126338, IMG submission 92529) | Coral microbial communities from Petempiche,Puerto Morelos, Mexico - Orbicella C C metagenome | ecosystem: Host-associated > Invertebrates > Cnidaria > Coral | place: Petempiche,Puerto...
GCAAATGGTCTAGTCAAATTGTAATTAATTTCACACTTACTGTAGCCACATTTTTTGCATCCCGTTCTTTGGCTCTCTGTATTCTGGTTTGTCAATCTCCCTATTAAATCTGGATATAGAAGGTATGACGTCTCTTACTAGTAACTCATATGAGCTTCGGCTTCAACTCACAGCACATGTACTATGACATATATTGAGGCGGACTTGAATAGAACGCCATTTTCAAAAGAATATTTGTAAACTGTACCTACCTTTTATATCTGAAGAACTCATCATTGAATGTAAGGAAGAATCTCTGCGCAGTTAAGAGTAAAAAGTTGTAAAAACGTGGCTTACTCGGTAAGATTTTAAATGTTGTAGGTTCAAAACGCCGCCATGGTTATTGGATGCGAGGGACTGGAACTGACTTGTACTTAGACCCCGCTCAAATAGCGAGACAACAAAGATGGCGGTCTGATTTTAGTGTTGCCGTCTTTGTGTATGTTTACGCTCCATTTTATTTCACCAAAGTGAATAGATACTGCTTGATCAAATGTCGCATCGAAAAGCAAGTAAACGTAGGAGAGAACCAGATGGAGATGGAGACTTCTCTCCTTCTTTCCTCTCGCAAACAAAACGATCAAAGTCAGATGAAGACGGTGAAGAAATAGTTGAACGGAATGAAAGTCCACTACATACTTTACAAGACACCGATACCGGGGTCAGAAGATCATCAAGGCCGCCTAAGCCTAAGGTATTTGATGATGAAGAAACTGCTGTTATTGGTAGAACTGTTGAGGCATCTTCAAGCTCAAAACCAGGCGATTCGGGATTAATTCAGTCAATTTTGCAACCTTCTACCATCTCTAAACGGATTACACCCAAAAACGAACCTTCGATCGCCAGAAAACAAAAGAAGTCGAATCCTACTGTCTCTTTTGATGAAGGTCACAAGAGGGAAACTAGACGAAGTTATCAAAATTATCTTGAAGAGCTCAAAACAGAGACAGATCCTTTTAAAACAGCACGAAATGAAGTAGAATGTATAGAACAGACAACAAGTAAAAAGCAACACAGAAGTCGTGAAAGAAAAGTCACACAAAGGAGAAAATCAGATGCTACCAGTCAAGTAGTTGAAAGTACAACACCAAAGACCACAGGAGTTATGCAGAAAAAAGAAAAAGGTACTTCTAACTCAAGGACTAAGAAAGAAACTCCAGATGAGCCCTCACCAAAGGTCAGGATGTCATCAAGGACCCCTGTCCCTAAGAGGATCTTTTCACTGCTTGACGAAGAAGAAAAAGCAGAGCAGAAATCAGAGGAACCTGGTACTCCAGAATTGGAGAATGAGTCGGTAAATTCAAGTTCTCCTAAAGCGAGATCCTCTTCAAGACCTCATATGCCAAAAAAGGGTTTTCCTTTACTTGAGCAAGAAGACAGAAAGGAAGAGAAGCAAGACGTGCCAGAATTAACCTCTTCCAAAACAAGAACTCCAAAAAGTCAAGGTACCAAGAGGAGACTGTCAACAGAAGGTTCAAATGATCGGAATCTTTCAAAGAGCATTCCAGTCACAGGTGATGAACCTTCGCCTAAAGTGCGAGTGTCATCACGAGGTCATAAGCCAAAAAGAACTTTCTCACTTCTTGAGAGTGATGAAGGTTCTGACAAAAATGAAAAAGAAAGTAACCTGTCTGAAAAGATATCCGAGGAAGAAAAGTTTGTGTTGGCAAATCAAATTGAGCAACAAAAATCCACTACACCCAAGGAACCCAAGAGAAGAAAAAGTAACAGCGGTCAGCAGTTCAGTAAAGTACAGTCATCGGCCAAGAAGGGATTAAAACCGTCTTCACACCAGGGGAAAGAGAAGTCAGACAGTGTAGTGGTCAAAGTGGAAGGGTCAGATGTCAGTAGATATATCAGCACAGAAGCTGTTGTTTCAGAAAATAAGGCAGCTGTTATTACCCCAGCATCAGAGACAAGCTGGTCAGCAGGTTCAAAAGATGACCAAGGTAAAGGAAGGTTAAATAAAAGAAAGGGTAAACCTGTCAAAAAGAAAGTCACTACTTCACAAGAGGCTCAGATGTCAATGGTTGGTGTACCTGATGTGAAAGTCAAAGTCGAACCTGAGCTTAGTGCTGATTATGAAACATTGATTTCTCCAGAGACAATCACAACAAAGGGCTCAAGTAAAAAGAAACAAACTCAATCACTTGGTAAAAATGTTGTCAAACAAGAAGGTGTGGAGAACACTGAAGGATTTTCTCTGAGTGACATTGCCAGGGGTGTTATTGATAGCTCTACAGCATCCAGTGATCTAAATACCAGTGTATCAAAAGGTAAAAGAAAAGGAAAGCTAAGTAAAGACACAAAGCAAAAAGCTAACAAAGATAAGAGCAAGGCCCTTGACAGGTCAAAGAAAGCCGCAAGCAATTCTGACAGTAAAACTGAAGAACACGAGCACATCATCTTAAAATTACAACTTCCTCAATCAGAAGATTCGACAAAACACAAGAAACATCATCATCACCATCACCATCACCATCACCATCATCATAAGCACAAACATTCCTCAGGAAGTCATGAAAGTGGCTCGCCAAAGAAATCACATCACAAGAAATCTGCAGCCAAATTACCTGATGAAAGTTCAGATCCTGGTGGAAATGAAAAGGCTGTGATAAAAAAGAAAAAGAAGATCTCCATCAAATTCAAGGGTCTCTTGAACAATGAGCCAGGAATGGCAAGTAATAACCTTGAACAGAGTAACAGTGCAGGACTTAACTCCACTGAAAAACAACCTAACGAAAGTGGCAAAAAGAAAAAGAAACCAAAAAAGGCCATTTCTCATGATGAAGAGCAGTTACAACCTTCATCATCTGAGGGTGAACGTGTTAGGTTGGTGATTAAAAAAGATAAGATTCCTACAGACAGTAAGTCTGGAGATGTGAAGACAAAGAAGATCTCAAAACCAACAACGTCAACTTCAGCTAACCAGAAGAAAACCGCTTTAGCAACAGAAAGTAAAAAGGGAAAGGGAAGTTTAACTCCAGCAAAACGTACCAAGTCACCACAGGTATATTAAGTTATTTTAAAAGAGGCATCTGAAATTGTAAGTTAATGTCTGTACATCATCAATTGAGTGCAATTAAAAGCTCTCTGGAAAGCAACATTTTAGGGGGTGGTTCCTTTGTGACGTTTTCATTGCATTTTGACAACTTGTTCTTCAGGTTGATCAAAACCTAATTTTCTGTATGGAATGCAGTTTCTTTCCTCTGTTAGAAGAACATGGACATATTTTCTCAAAAGCATCTCTAAGAGTCAAATTCAAACCAAGATTTTGAATTCCAATTGACTTACATGCATTGAATAAAACTCATCTTTGATTGTTTATTGTTTGTTCCTAGAAGCCTAAAATAGTAACATCCTACCTGCTGTTTTGCAAGCAGCATCGAAAGAAAGTAGTGGAAGAAAACCCTGGATTAGGTATATTTTCTGATTAATTTATGCACAATTTGGCCAGAAAGTAAAGGTAACATATTTAATTGGAGTTTTTGCTTCAATCTTGCACTTAGAATTTACTGAAATTAGCAAGAAAGTTGGCATCGCTTGGAACAATCTTAGTGAACAAGACAAGGAGGTGAGAAATTTATTAATTATTATTCTGCATTAGGAAGGATGTTTCAAAGAAGTTGAAAAGAGGCTACGAACTTCACACAAAAAGCACTTAGATTATAAATTTCAGGAGTGCTTTCTCACAAAGTAGTAGTACTTGTGTATCTTATACAGTTATGTAATTGCTCCATGTCATGTCAAACAAGTATGGCTTAAATAAATTTTTGAAAATAAGAAATGGATGTGTAACAAAAATAACAAATGTGGGGGAAGAGATCTGGCCATAGTTAATAGAGGGAAATGGCTAAGAAGTCTGGTAAACATCAAAGTAGCAAACAAACAGGCTGAGATGTACGTTGGAAGACCCTGCACATGCAGACCCTTGGCCCTGCACATCTTTTGTTTTATGTGCATAGACTATGTGCATAAAACCACTTTTTGTATTTTGCCAGGTTTTGTGCAGGGTCAATCCCCAAAACAGCCAACAAAATCATACAACAAAGAGCTTGCCAGGTTTCATAACCATTTCTCTCTGACTACTAACTATGATTGGCTTAAAGAATCATCATAATTTATAGACATTACCCTGCTCTTATCAGGCTGATTTTTCAACAACTTTTGTATCTCTATATCCTTCCATAGAGTTGGCGGCAAGAAGCAGAGGAACTCAAGAAATCTCTTGGACTCAGCAGCTCCAAACCTTCAATCACATCTAAAGAGGAAAAAGCGGAAGCTATTGACTTAGCGGCGCACTTGCAACTCTTGGGGGAGTCCCTGTGTACTGTTGGAGCCTGTCTTCGCGTACAGGTGAGTAGAAACTTGTAGACTTACAGAGGGTGGGAAGGAGGGGTGGCGAATGGTCCCTCAAAACCCCCAGGTCTTGTAAGATGTTTGACAAATTTCATGGGTCTTGAAGTCTTGTCTTTTATAGCAATTGTATGTGTCTTGCAGTCTCAATCTTTTCATAAAGCTGTGTTGGAGTCTCAACTTTTTGTGAGGCTAAGAAAGTCTCAAAGTCTCAATTTTTTTTTTTGTCTTTATAAATGACATCTGAATGTCTTGAATACTTTGAAGTCTCGGTCTCGCAATTTAGAAAGTCAAAATGTCTTGGGCCCACAAAGAAAAATGCTCACATTTACCATTCACCATCCTTGGAAGGGTATGAAGGAAATGAAATTTATATCCTTCCAAAATGATAAAATATAATAGCCCAGGGATCACATTCATTGCAATTATGAGCTACACACATTGTAAGGTTTGAATCTAGTAAAGTAGGGTCTAGTTACTCATGAAACATTTTTTTACGGGTTATAAATTATTAATATTTGATTACATTTTATTTTCGACTTTGAACATTCTCAAACTGTAATTTTGTACATGTATAATTTATGTAAGTTACAATACTTGATTACAAATCTACCTGTTACCATTTCTGTCTTTTTTTGTTCTTGAAGGATCCAGGTGAAGTCCATGGCAGTTTGTCTGTGTTATTAGACTCCGCCCTGTGTGCCATAGCACCTTTACTGTTTCTAACATCGCAAATACCAGAAATAAATGGTTGCTCCGTAAAAACCCAGGTAACCTTAAATAAATAATTATATAGCTGTATGTAAGAGATCTACCCTAAGGACCCTAAGATTCGTGTTGACATATAATGCATCTTGAGCCCATCTTTATACTAAAGACGTACAGCCGGCGAGGAAACATTATCCTTCCGATGGTATCATAAAAACAGCCAATATCTATTGTAAGTTCTCTTTACAGTATTGCCATATTTTAACAAGCAGACAGGTAATGGAAATAAATGGAATTCATTGAAGACAGGGTTATTTTATTGCTGCAAATCCAAATTCTCAGACCTGATATTAAAAGATCTGTAGCAATCAGTTTGAGAATTTGTCTTTTGAGCTTGGGATTGCAAGGGTTGGGTGGCATTTTAGTTTGAAATCAACTCATGACAACTTCTGTTCTGTTGTTATTTTGACAGGCTGAAGTGTTGGATAATCTTGCTTACCTGATGCCTGGCCTGGGTTGAACTTTGACTATTGTTATTTATACAACGTACAGTGTAAATGTCTACAATGTGGGAAAAGTAAATTAAATACTTTCCTTGTTTCTTTAAAGTTATCGGCATACATTAATGTATGAGAAAGTCTTAAAGAATAAGACAGACATTAAGAGGAAACAATGCAATAGGCAAGATGTTTTGGACTGAACACAAGTCAGAGTAGTTCTGTCATACTTTTGGGAAAACAAGAAGAAAATGCTTCATAATTTCCTTGAGGAAATATGCATAAAGTGATACCAGTGTTGTCATGAAACAATATGTAATTAGTTTGGACATCTTTGTGGCTTATGACAACTTTCTGTAAATTTCATTTAATTTAACTATTTAGTTGACATGATGATAGATGCGTATGCAGCCGTAACACTACTAGAAAAAAGACCTGAAAAAATTTTCAGGCTTTTCAATAGTGTTATGGCTGCATTCACATCTATCACCATGTCTACATTTAATTGCTACTGTTGGACATCTATTACTATGACTGTTTAGTATATCAGAATTGTGGGGCTAAATGAGCTTTATTTAGCAAGTGTGTCAATTTCACCTCCTCCTTCCTCTCCAAAGATCTTAGAGTCTGATTGGCCAAATTAAATAGATGACATTTAGCCAGTCAGTGCATGTAATTTAGCTTATTTTGTACTTTGTACCTTTTTAGCCTGTGAATTTTTCTCTCAAAATGTTATTTTATCATTATGTAGTGCTCATGAGGATTGTTTGGAAATATTGTGATAATTTTGCACTTTTAATGAGCATTTTTAGTTAATATTTTAACTTATTCGTAGTCAATGTGATGAACTTCCTTAGACTAGAATGACTGTGATGACCATTATGTAAAAAATTGAATTGTCAACCTCAAAATATAAATTCTCCTTCATAATTATTAGTTTCATTTAATCTTATTATCATAATTTGGTTGCACATCAAGATCACATATTTCTAAGCTATTACCCTGTATTTATTTTGCTCTTTACTCTTGTTGTGTGTTTACTTTACTTTGCTCTATAGCCAATTTAGTTGCATTCACTTGTTATTTTGAAGATGTGCTCATTTAGATGCTTAATTGTATCCATAACAAAATTCTTGATCATGATTGGTTCTCTGCACGCCTATTTGTCACGTAATCGGCACACAATCTTGTGGGCATCCAATTACAGGTATCCAATTTGAACTTTTCGTAATTGGACACCTGTAATTGGTTACCCATGTGATTTGCATGTCAGTTGCGCTCGTTTTAATGGCTTCCTTTGCACTGTTTCCTACAGTTTCCAATACTTATGAAAAGCGTTGCAGACGTTTTCGCTCAAAAGAAGTTCTCAAAAGACATTTTTAATTGCAAAATTTGTTATAGATACAATTAATTAGTAATTGGACCTCCTGTCGAACAATTCAGGGAGTAATCATGCTCATAACTTCAAATTTGCCTTGCGCTTCGAGCTCATCCGATTTCAAAGTTACTCATGCGATTGCTCCCTGAATTGTACTCTACTCGGTCCAATTATTATTACTAATAGCCTGATTAGATGCTGCAGAATATAATCAGCCTATCAGGGTCTTGCCTCCTATGCAGACACTCTTTGGGCTCATCATGCAATCTTCTTCCCTCAGTCCAAAGAACGTCTGTGTAGGAGGCTAATTAGGTTCAAGGAAGCTAGATATTCTGCCATTTATAGCCTAAAAAAGATTTCGTTTTGCTGGATTATTTACCAATTACCAGTCCCAAAAATCACCTATTGTAAAATTTGGATAAATCACTATTTGACAGCAGGCTTTCCAAAACTTTAAATGGTGCACTTACTTCTTCAGAAATCATTGTCAGCAAAAACAATTAAAAAGTTTGCATTTTGTAGTATGTTCGCAGTTTCTCATGTCAAAGTCACTTTCTGCCCTCTGGAGAAGTCCCCCTGCTTATTGTGTCTGCTATAAACAGTACTTGTTCCCAGCAGGCCCTCAAATCAACCATTCATAATCATGATACTGTTATCACCATGATAATAAATGCAAGTAATGGTCCTCAGTAAGAGGCTTGGGCCCCACTGGCAACAACTGCACTACTCCTGATGTACACATGGTATTTCTATGGTATTTATACAAGTATCCATATAGCATATTAACACAGTGAATATACAATAGTCAATCAATTTCCTGGTATTTAAACATTTCCTCTTCAGATTGTGTTTGTCTTGGTTAGTTTAACCTCCTCACATAACTGTGTGGCTCAGGAGCAGTGGCCTATGGTTAGTGCACTTGACTCCAGATTGAGCAGTCCCGGTTTGAGTCCTGGCCGGGGACATTGTGTTGTGTTCTTGGGCAAGACACTTTACTCTTACAGTGCCTCTCTCTACCCAGGTGGGTACCAGGTACTGGCAAATTTAATCCTGGGGGTAACCCTGTAGTGGACTAGCATCCCATCCAGGGGGGAGTAGAAATATTCCTAGTTGCTTCATGCTACAGAAATCGGGATAAGCTCTGGCCTGATGGGCCACTTGGCTCGTATGCAGACTTCACCTTTATCTCACTACCATACAGGGCTCATACTAAACAGAACTTAGGAGACCCAGGGATAGTGGGAGCCAAATGACACCTGGCATTAAAAAAAACAAAAAAACATTCACTGCCCTACCCCACAACCCCAGTTAATAAGGAAATACTGAAATTCGGAATTGGCCGTTCAGAAGTCTTGTCTACTGCCTCAAATTACCTGTGCATGTGATATCAATTTGCAGAATTTTTTGTCAAATTTCATTCCGTCTCAACATGGTCATTTTGGCTTGACTGTCACCAAAATACCAATCACGGCTTCACCAAATTTAATTTGCCAGGCATGAGCAATGATAAGGCTGAAGTGTTCAAGAAATTTAAAATTTGGGAGGGCCATCAACTCATAAACAGGAATTGAGGCCTGTCGAGTTTTAGATTAATTGGGATTTGTCAATTGAAATGTTATCACCCACTACTTGGGAAGCCAGCTGGCCTATTCTTAAAGCTTCCTGTAAAAAAATTCACGTGATTAATGGACATTGTGATTAAAGAAAACGAAAATCATGCAAATTTTAATCAGCTTTTTCTGTGTAACGAGTCACCTTTTTAAAAGTTTGATTTGTTCTCAGGAGTTTAGTATGCCGAAAACAGTTAGGAGTCAAGGACAGGGTTGAAAATAAACTGGCAGAGTGGTTTTGCGTTACGCGTGACTAAGTGCGCGATGAAAGTGCGAGTATGATATTTTAAAATGTGAAACAAACGCGCAACGCTATTTGCCCGGCTATTTGGTGCTATTTATAACATTAAAGATATACATATATCTTGCTTCGAAATCATCTTTTTCTGACTGACGAGATAGAATTAAATGTTCCTGTCGGGAACTTAAATCAATACTTGAACAGGAAACCACAACATCAAGATATTTGTCTGGCTTGTCAACGTTCGGCATTTAAGCTTAGCGCTTACAACATATCTCATATCTCATCATAGTTAGTAACTATGATCTCATAAATTAAATTTCCGACACGGATTCACAAAGGTTACCTTGAGTTTTTTACAGGTATCGGATTTTAGGAGGAATAATTTATGCGGTATGATGAAATTTTAAACAATAAATGTGGGTAACGGTTCGACGCATTTTGGCGCCAAAAAAGTGTGTCTCGTTAATTAGTATTGTTTCTATGTAAAACTAGAACTGATTTTGTTTTCAGATAACCTTTAAATCGGTCAAGTTAAATCACTCCACGGCTGAAATCTTTCAAGCACATGGCATAGTAATGGCAATCACGCGGGCTACAGTGATAAAAATGCGTTTCTTTAAACGTTGTGCCGCCTTTCGAGTATTCGGTATTCGAAACCGTATTGTCCAGACCTTGTCTCGCTTGGTGTCAACTTCTGCTTTGTTCTGTTAGAGAGAAACGTACGCCACGTGTATACACTTCTGCTAGAAGGATAAACAATGAAAATGTAAATAGTATTGATTTTTTAAACGGTCCTGCACCGCCGAGTACAATAGACAGAGTGACGTCGGATACACGAAAAAACTTGTTGGAGGGCCCAAAAAGAGTGCAAAAACTCACTTTTACCCATAATAGCATTTTTGCACCTTGATTTACTTGGATGAAAGCTTCACTTTTCTGATATTTTCAAGGAGTGCATCGAAAAATCGCAAAAACATTTTGGCGGGCATTACAATTTATTCGCCCGTTGAGTGAGTTTATAAATACATTACAAAAGGCGGGAAATTCATTTGATCGGTTTAAACCGCCGCAGTCACGAGCAGCGCTGTTTAAAAATGGCTGACTTCCTGACGATTTCCCTTCAAAAAAGCGGTATCTACTTCCCTCAGCCGGGTCCTAAGCTCTTTTCGATGAGCAAGCAGATGATTCGACCTGTCCCGAAGCTTGAAGATGTTTCAGAGCAATTCAAGTCACAACAGAACCAAAGAACCTCCGTCATCGTCTGGTCGCCTCCGACAACGCCAACAAACAAGTTCATGCCGCCTTCTCCTCCACAAACTCCAACTACACCGACTGGAACGCCTCTAAACTACTCTCCAACTTCACCGAATGTTATCCCACCCAGAGGACGACCGAGGGCGGATGTCGTGAACATTTTGATGAAGGAGGGCCAAAATTCATACTCTTCAATCCGATGCGATGTGTGCAACCGGGTTTTCCCGCGCGAAAAGTCCTTGCAAGCTCATAAGAGAACACATAGTGGAGAGAGGCCGTACGTTTGCGACTTCCCAAACTGTGGAAAAGCTTTCGTCCAAAGTGGCCAACTGAAGACTCATCAACGGCTTCACACAGGTGAAAAACCATTTGCTTGTACCGCACAAGGTTGTACGACTCGCTTTACTCACGCTAATCGCCATTGCAGCATTCATCCATATGCAAGCCTCAAACGCATCTATACTGACATTCCACTGAAAGAAATCCTAAAGAACGAAAATTCTGAACCTAACGAGTACAAAGCAGCTGTGTTACAGTGGCTAGAGAACTACGAGCTGGACAAAGACGAACGAAACCCCGCCAAGCTTGAAGAGAAGGTTCTGAAACGAAAGCTGGAAAAGGAAATTGCTCGACAGCAAGTTATTGAGCGAAAGAAATCGAGGGTTGAGGCAAGAAAGCGAATGGCCGAGGCAAAAGAAAGATGGTATGGAGCTATGGCACTTGTTGAACTTGCTGATGCTCAGCTGAACTGTAATTAACCCTTGAAATGTGAGTTTGAGCCACTTCCTGTAAACAACGTTTTGGCGGGCAAAATTTAAATGTCTACGATGTTATTGTAACTATTTTTCGAGTTTTCGCTCAAAATGAATGTTTGTAGCGTGTTATTTGAGTTTGCGTTTTGATTTGTATGACCCAGGTACCATTTCAGTGTGTCTTTGAGAAATTTTGAGAAAAAAAATGTAAAGTTTCACTTCGGTTCATTTCGTAACCGCCACAAACCTTTGTATGCAAATAAGTTGTATTTATTATGGTAACTATGAGTGTAACACAAGCGTACTTTCCATTTCATATCACAGATTAGTTGTATATAGAAAAAGAGCATTATAGTTTTAGTTCAGAGAGGTAGAGATAAGCTCATTGTAAAAATAATTTGTACCATTTTGTAGACAAAAGACTATTCATTAGTTAAACATCCACTGGACAGAGCTTGCTAAATTAAATATTAAGATACGAAGTTAAAAACTTTTTAAAGCATCTTCAACCTTTGATTGTTTGATTCCTTCATTTGGCCATTTCCAGACAAAAAGCTTTTAAATTTTTTAACTGATGATTTCTCCTGTTTTATGAAGACAGTATTGAAATACTCTTACTAATCAGATGCATTTAGCGACTTTGTATTTAGTATTTATGATAAATAAAAGATTTAAATTATATAAAAACAGTATTTCATAAATTGTCTCACAACTTCCTGCAGACACCCAAGAAAAGCAATGGAAGTTTCAATTGAGTAAGGATTACTGTCATCTGTCCCAAAGGCCTTCAAAAGTCCTTCAAACTTTGTCAAAAGCTGGTAGAAGATAAGTTATTCTGGCTGAAAAATGCCTTCGATTTTTTATCAGCACTCCCTGAATTCTTGAGGCTAGTGGAAACGAAAATAATTTTGCTTTTGCAGGGGTTGTAATACACCTGAATATAAGTTAAGCAAAGAAGTCTATATTGAAGAATATGTACCACATTTATATTTGAATATGCAGCCAATACTACTTTCAACAGGGGTTAGGCCATGTATCTACCCTGCCTAGACAATTTTCTCTGTGATCCCGAGGAAAAAGCCTAGAAATATTGTTTAATTTCCCTTCAAAGTACTTAAAAAAAAATCGTCTGCTAACCCTTTGAATACCAAACTTTTGCCAAAAAATACTGTTTTTAACCATTCAGTCAGGTTTTTTGGCTGCCATGATGCTAAATAAGCCCAACTTTTGCTATGAAAGCTTTTTTTTACCAAAAGGAGAGATTTTTCGAGGATTGGGTACAAAATTGAGCAATATTTTGATTCCAGGCATGCACATAAGCCATAATTTGGCCTTTTTTTTTTGCCACTACCTGTTCTTAATTTTGTTTGTTGCCCCTTTCCTTTCTTTATTTCTCGGCCCTTTTACTCTGGCTACATTTTGCATTGCATGTTCTTTCTGGCTGCCATGAAAAGTTGGATGTTAATTATGGGCGAAGCCTAGAAATGGACCTCGATCAATTATAGGCACAGTGGACCATTTACCACTGTTTTTACACCAAAACTGATAACATTTTTCGATTTGACATTTTGGAATGTCGTCAATATCTAAACCTGACCATTTTATGGAAAGGCCTCTCCCAGTACTATCTGCTTATCAAGAATATCTGATGACATTTAAATTAATGACATCACAAGTGGTACAAAGAGCACGACCATTACTTACGCATATATGCGTAACTGGTATTCAAAGGGTTAAGTCTGAATTGACTGCTATGCTTTATTTCACTTTATAACATAGTTAGGACCCTGAGCACACCCTGATTGATCAAAAACCCATGTTTTATCAGAGTATGAAACCTAGTAAAAGCGTGTTTAATTTTGTTTTGCCACATTACGTCTATCATAAAGCAAATGAAGAAGCCTAAGCCGTGTATTACCCTGTGATAAAACACTCCGGAAATTTGAGAGCACTCAAGAAATGTAGAAAACACTCGCCTGTGGCTCGTGTTTTCTACATTTCCCTTGTGTTCTCAAATGCCTGTTGTGTTTTATCACAGTGTAATACATGGCTTAAGCTTCTTTATTTGTAAAAATAAATATTGCAAATGATACATATCCATCCCTTTCTAACAATATTTGGCAATGCCCACGGACACCTTAACCTGGTAACAGTGCATGCATCTCTGTACTACTGCAATTTAATTTTCATGCCCGAGTATGCACTTCCCACTTTCTTATTCGACAGCTGCATATTTCACCTCAAAAGTAAACAAGACTGCAAAAATAGTAACTGCCAGCAGTTTATCACGAACCCTAACCAATTTGCCATTATCAATTTGTACTCCTGCCTGATGATGGACACGTGGGAACTAAGGTGTCTTGCCCAAAAACACAACATGAACCCTGCCAGTCAGATCTGGAGTCCAGCTCACACACCTATCGGATAATGTATCTGGACTTAGGCAAAATGGTCCAGATACCATGAGCTTACCTCAAACCCCAGCATTAAATTTGCAGGACTGGTACCCATCTAAACACCTGGATCGAGAAAGGCACAGTGAAAGTCAAGCATCTTGCTCAAGAATACAACGCGATGATGCCAACCAGGGTTCAAGGTTAGGGGCTTATGCCCCCCCCCCCCCCGGGGGGGGGGACTTGGGTTAAGGGTTGGGGGTCTTCCCCCCCCCCCCCCCCCCATGGAGGGGGTACTTGGGTATAGGGCTTCCCCCAAAGATTTAAAACCCTGACCCCATTTAAGACAAAGACAACAAAAAATACCCACCCAGAGTAGAACAATTCCATTCCATTCTAGTTCTTAGTAGAAGACAAAAGATAGGGTGGAATTAGAGAACCCTACAAGTACATACTATCTTGGTTTGAACACTATCTGACGTTAACTGATGACCATCTTGAGATCAGCAAATATCTGCGATTTTGGCCTGCTGAATACTGTTAAAACAACACTGAACAACAATTGCACTACTATACCCTGTTTAGGACATGTTTCCACCCTGTTTGAGACAGACAGACATAAAATTGTATAACTTGCTCAGAGCTGCAAATTATTATACCCTGTTGTGGTACCTCCTTGTCTCACCATGCCAGGAAAACCCACACGGGTTATGTGTATAAATATCACTTGCATCTCATGCTTTAGAAACTGGTTTTGCCGACTAACATTTCACATTTCTTTAAATTCTTGATCAATAAAGACCTTTTAAAACATAAACAAGTGAACATTAAAGTTTATAGCTGACATTATGGCATCATCGTAACACGATTCTCAAGGCATGCTAATTTGCAGGGACTGTATAAGTATAGAAATCAAATCTCTGCATTACTTTTATTCACTTTGCCTTAGGAATGGTGTCACGATGATGC
>Ga0126338_10001806_pt1 | contig 14199 bp, 11 predicted proteins | sample OrbCmetagenome_2_FD_92529 | JGI IMG/M metagenome (GOLD analysis project Ga0126338, IMG submission 92529) | Coral microbial communities from Petempiche,Puerto Morelos, Mexico - Orbicella C C metagenome | ecosystem: Host-associated > Invertebrates > Cnidaria > Coral | place: Petempiche,Puerto...
CTGCCATATATGGGCTATATAGGTATGTGCCGCTGTGAAGGGTATGGTTTTCAAGCAGTTTACTCTAGGATAGGGTATATCAATCAGAGCGTTTGGCTCTAGAATAGGGTATAATTTTTCACAAACCTGACTAGTTGGTTGAAGATTTTATCTAGACTAAGGAAACCAGGAATTGCCACTCAAAAATATAAAAAAAAATCAAATCAGCAAGTTTAAATCTACGAAAATCAGCCTCAACAGTGTCGATAGATGAGGGGGGAGGGGCGATTTGGGGAGTTTACTCTAGTATAGGGTAGCAAAATTCAGCTGAACTAGCTCTGGTATAGGCTAAGGGCTCCAGGGTTCCAGCGGCACATCCCCACCCAGAAATTCCCAAAGTACCTCCCCCGGGGGAAAAGCGAACCCCCAATCTAAAGAGGAAAGTTGTTCTGTTAAAAAGCAGGCAGAACCTTGCATGAATCTTTGGAAAATGTTGAATTAATTCGTCACTAAGTAAGGAGGTTATAAATGTTATTACAAATATCATATTATTTTTCCCACTATGGACAATTAGACAGCGCAGTAAAAAACCTACATACCCTCTGTTTAGGTACAATTATTTTTCTCGTTTTCTATCGTGCTATATGAAAATATGTTTAACGAGATGCTCGTTACGCGCGAAAAGACTGCAATCAACACAAATCAATTTGGACCCTTAGGTGCTAACAACACAAGATAAATTCACTGGCCCAGCGGTTTAAAAATTGATGCAGACCCGTAGAACAAATTTGAAAGTATATAGGGGGTACCAAGTTAGTAACTCCCAAGGGAAATACGGTGACATCTTAAAGTTAATTTTGGAATGTTTTGTGTCCCACAACGAACAATTTTGTTGTGAGATCCAAGGTATTTAACTTTGTATCTGCTTTTTTCCACCTGGTAGGCAATTCTTCGTGTCTTCATAGTACTCTTTATGACTTTGAGGATCCAAACCAGAAAAGCTGCTTTCACCCAATTCCAAAATCACCGGGAGCTGTGGACCAGTCCACTGACATCGAAACTGTAAAGTACGGGAAGAATTCGCTCATGTGGAAAGCGGACAATGTGTCAAAGCTGCAGTTACAGGCTTCAACATTCACGATTCCTAACGACTGGCTTAAACGCGGCGGCGTAAAAGTCTGGATCTACAAGAGGGAAAGTTCTCCTGGAAAAACGTTACAAGTGGAGTACGAACATTCGTCCAAAATCGTCGGCAGGTTCAAAGCCAATCTTACTTTCCAAGGATGGCGAGGAATTTGGGTGAAATTTTCAGAATGCAAGGTGTCACGTAGGAGTGTAACAAAAAGCACTGTTATCGACAAAGTAAATTTTGTACTAAGCGACGCCGACACCATCTACATAGACTTGCTCGAGTTTCAGAAAAGCTTTGCTAAACAGTCACGTGACAAAGTAGTTCCTCCAATCAGTCCACTTGGCTTAGCAGTGTATGACGCGAGTAATACTTTTCAGCGAACTCAAAAGTGGAGTAAAGAACCAATTCCTTCGTCACCCTTGGCAGTTGACGAAAAAAAGAACAAGAGCTTGGAACATATCGAAAGCCGGCTCAGAAACTGGTATTGCGACGAGACTAAAACAACTTCAAGCTTCTCAAAAGGAAGCTTCCTGAAGAAAAGGTGGAATTCCCTTTTAAGCAGTGTTAATAAGGCGCATAAAGAATACGACAACTTAATTTTTGACGGAGGAAAAATCGTTGGACCACCTTTGTTTTGCAGAAACTGCAGATATGGGGAATATAGCAAAACGGATAAGACGAGAAAGTATGGTTTTATTATGGAAACTATTCTTCTACCGCTGGCGTTGGAATATTATCTAAGATCGCGTGCAAATGAAGTAGCAGATGCTGCTGCAGGCCAACTAGCCGAGCTTAACTCTGGGGACCCGGATAGGATGAACGATGCGCACATTGCTATCGCAGGTGAAGATAAAAACATGCAAACGATATTTAAAAGGTACCTGCCCAGCTCGAAAACGTGGACGCTAAGTCAAGTTGAAACCGCAATAAACACGTTAAACCTTGATCGACTAAACAAGATAAACAATCTCCTGGAATATGTAAAGCAACAAGGATTTGCAGATGGCAGTGGCCTCGGATCACTTGATCATGAAATGAACAGGGACGGCGCTGGATTCATGCACGCTCTGTTTCTTATTAGTGACTCTCTGAAAGTTCCTTCCAACAAAAGCAGATTGCTGGATCTGATAAACACAGCCAAATGGTATAACGAATTTGGAGAAATTTATCAATCGCCGACATTCGAATTCAAGGGAACTACTGCAGACCGCATGATTCAACTGCCGCTGTACAGACTGATGATCGTGCTGCTTATGCCAAGTGATGATGAAGATGAAGTAAAAGCTAAAATCCGTGACATGGACGCTTTAGTAAACTGGATAGAGAATGCTTTGACTGTGAATGAAGGTCTTGGAGGAGTCTTAAAGCCTGACTTCACAGGATTTCACCATAAAGCGTTTTATGCCTCAGCTTATGTTCCGCAAGCCTTACACGAGGCAGCAATGATTCAATACCTTCTTGGAGGAACTGAATTTGCTTTATCACAATCATCAATCAACAACATCAGAAGAGGACTGGAGACTTTGCGCCTTATAGCTCTCAAGTATTCAACTCCAAACAGTGTCAATGGACGTTTCCCACATTACTTTAACAAGGCACTCATCAAGGCTGTATTACCAGGCTATGCTTACATTGCTGTTTCCCATCCTTCAAGTTTACCTTCCACGATACCAAAAGGGATCGAAGTGAGCGATGTGAAAGAGCCGCAAATGTTTTTGCGGTTATATAACGACTCTTCTATTAACGATTATTTAGAAGATGGACAATCAGATAAGGGCAAGTACTATCCAAACAGTTTGGGATCTCTGGACCTTATGGAGAAAGTGAGTACATTATCATTCTTACTTATTTGAATTGAGCTAATTCTCTCAGCAGTCGTAGCGTTCATCCTTGGCTATCAAGTTACAGTATAGAGCTTGAAGAAAGAATGTACCTCGATCTAACTTTCCAACAAAGCATGTTATCCTTACAAACTACTCAGTTATACCACCGAGCATTTTGTCAGGCAAAGGAAAACGTTAACACATAAGTATGATTTCAATACAATTTGGAAACATTTCAAATTGAGTATGAGCTGCCTCTATACAAAGGTTGTTTGCTCCCATCCTTTGTGGATAATAGTAATAATAATAATAATAATAATAATAATAATAATAATAATTACGTTTCTATAGCGCTATAATTGTAACAGATTTCTTTATCAACATGATATTCGGATATCCCGCATCAGTAGCATCATCGAAAATTATGGGACAAAGGTTTCTGGAATCTTATGAAACGTTTTTTGTTATATTGGTAGGTAAACTCCACTGCTGCGTCTCTAGACATATCTGCTGAAAAATCCCCTGAAGGGCACTGGTCCAAGAATTTTGCCGCTTTATCCGTCCATCGACGAAAGGACTGGGCTGTAACAGTCAAAGGCTTTAACCGTTTCCTCTGGGACTATGAAAGTTCATCCCGCGAAAATATTTACGGATTATTCGCCAGTCATGGTGCGCTTCTGGTTGCAAACAGTGAAAGAGATCTTGAGGTGCATGACGTTAAACATGGATGGGATTGGGCCAAAGTCCCTGGGGCAACGATCATTGCGATGGCGACTAAAAGTCTAGATGACTTAGACATGGGAGGAAAAGGAAGGTTCTACAACCCACGGTCTCTAGCCGGAGGACTCACGTTTAAGGGTTCCAGAGACTTGGAAAATGGCTTGTTTGGCATGGACTTTAGACAACCGCAGTATGGATTGAAAGACTGGAGAAAAAAGATAATATTCGAGTTTAAGAAGTCAGTTTTCTTCTTTGAAAACTTGCTGGTGTGTTTAGGTAGTAACATTCTCGCAGAAGAGCATAAGGGGAATGTTGTTCAAACAACCCTTTTCCAAGACAAGCTTGTCGATGGAGTAAATTCCTCACTTATTAAGGTTGATGGGGTTCCCAGGAGGTACTCACCAACATTCTCCGCCATGACACCGTCGTTGTTAGACAGAAATCATACAACTCTCACTGATGCCAAAGGAAACCATTACTACATACCAAAATCCAGCAGATCAATGTTAAAAGTTCATGTTGAAAACCAGATCTCTAAGACAGATAATGGGAAACGTAAAACATCTGGGCGTTATGGTACGGCGTGGTTTGAACATGACAAGTCTCATCCAGACTACGAATATGCTGTCTTAATACCGACCATATCGAATGATTCACAACTGGCAGATGACATATCAACGGCCCAAGAAACCGTGGGTAGTGAAATTTACAAAGTCTTGAAGAGAGATTCGACTGCCCATGTGGTCCAGTTTCTTCCTTCAAAGCAGCTGGCAGGGTCAGACCTCAACTTTCCTCTCACAGGTTATGTGATGTTTGCAGCAGCAAAGTCACTTCCATTGGATGGTCCAGTAGAAGCAGTAAATGAAGATAATTGTCTTGTCATGGCCGAGGAAACTGAGGACGCCATATACCTCAGTATTTGCTCGCCAGACTTGAATTTCAACACGAAATCAGGTCCTCTACATGGCTCCAATGACGTGGGAGTAGAGTTGCTTTACCAGTCATCGAGTCAAGAAAGAGAAATAGACGTGACGCTTAAAAAAACAGTGGAGACGACAACTAACGATGTTAAAGTCCACGGTAAACCAGATGCCTACGACGCCATCGTAAAGGTCGATGATCACGGCAAAATCGTTCGTTTTCTGAATCTCAAAAATGGCTTTAGTGTTGAAGTGAAATTGAAGAAGAAGAATAACATTGTCTCGTAGGTAATCTACTACAGCTTAAAACCAATCTCAATCATTCAATCAATCAATCAATCAATGAATTTATGCATTTACATTGGTCTGTACAAGGACTTAACCTATGAAAAACGGTGTAAAAGCGCATGATGATCTTAAAAATGCAGATTGTGTAGACATAACGAACATTTGCATACTTTATTTTAGAGTGGGAATTGAATACTACTAGTTAAAACAAATTCTAAAATGTCAATGCAAATACAAATTACAATGCAGATATAATCCTTTTTCATTCGATGTTTGTATGATCATTAATGAAAAAATAAAAACTGTTATCGATTCACTTGCACTCGTTTGATAGTTTCTTTGCTGTGCTCTTCTCTTGATCATAAAAATTGATTTCACCCTCCAGCTCTAATCCCTCGCGGGCATGTGGGTAAAAAAAAACTACCCCTCTTGGATTTTGATGCTCTTCTTCGTAACCTAAATGGTTTCTTTTGGACATCTCATTCACGACCCAGCTACTCTCTATACAAGTTAAATAGTTCCATTCAATCATTCATCGCCTAAAATTGCTCAACTATGTAGCTTCTTTTTCCGTATGATAAATATGACAAAAAGACTTCTAGCTGAATTAAATAGACGGATAACGTACCTTAATAAATTATGTAAGCTGGGAAAATACATAACTCAAATATCACGCTATACTGATATATGTGATATCAAGTGCTCACTTGAATCAGATAAGACCATCTCCGCCAATTTCGTCCGTGATAAATAGGTACAGTTTGTTGATGAGACACTCGGCAACCCCCTGCATCTTTCAGTAACAAAGTTTATGATGAAAAAGAGCTATTAGATTGGAATTTGCTTACAAATATCAATGGGAAAGTGGAAATATCACAAGCGAAAGCTTCAGTTTATTACTCGAGATCTTAAGGGATGACTCGAAAACGAGATTCTCTCGCGCTCGATGAACTGAGAAAGGAAAAGGAAAAAAATACTTATGATCTCGATCTGCATGTTGGGATATTGCATGTACCAATGCGGCGGAAAGTCAGGTCATGGAGACTCAGATTCTGTGATCAGTACTGCAATTGAATGAGTTTGACTTATTACATTTTCTCTGGGCACACGTCTGTACACACATACCCCGCCGAGTCTGGTGGAAGTTTGTTGCTTCAGTATAGTACAAGACCTTTTTCGTTACTAGTCTTGGCACAATGTAACCATCTTGAGTAAATAAGTTTTATTTGTGTGATGCTAGCAGTTAGTAGTTAAAGGATTTACGAAAAGCATGAAACGATGTCGTTAATTGCAGCACTCTTTTAAACAAGGACTGTACTAATTTTATTTTGTTTAAGGATAGCTGTGGGAAATAGCATGGGTACTTGATACATGTATGCCTGTTTTCGTGTAATAAATATAATAGGGTTAAAAGTATTGTCTTGCAAACCTGCATAGTACAATGAAGCCAAGTGATGAACAATGAAGCCAACGAACGAGCTAGTGGAAAGACGCCAAAAAACATAAGTAATGCACGCTCATAGGCGCGCCAACAAAAATAATTTACTCAGGTGGGATAACTTGGGGAGAAGACATATATGGGGCCAGTTAACTCTGTTCTGCAGGCGCTGGGGTTATATGCTAATCATGTCTTCCGTTTTGGCTCCCTGTTGACTAATTATTGCTTTCTTTCGGGGGTTGAAAGGACATAAAGTTTGTCTGAGCTAAAAATATTTTTTTGGTGTTGGATACGGAAAATCTGAGATATTTCCGTGGTTATTAGGCTTAATTCATTGTGTTATTTGCGGCTGTCCGCCATTTTTTTCACTCATTATTCCCTACATTATTGCGTGTATGACCTTTCAGTATATGAACAGATTCTGCCAATATGCTCAAAACTAACTGTGAGTGTCCGAAGTGACATTCAGTTTTAATTACTTTGTCCTCATTCGACGTGACCACTGGTTATCACTGTCAGTAATTCATTATTGAGTTGTCTTCTTCCAGCTTAAATCGTTTTGTTTATCATGGCGCTCTTTAAGCTCTTTATTTTGCGGTATCCATTAGCGTTATTGCCAATCCCTTAACCTAATAAGCTCAAGCAACCATAATAAGGGAACACAGTTATGTTTAACAACGACAGCATGTTAAGAAGCCCCTGTATTTTTTTTTTTTTTTTTACAATTAAAGTCAAAACAATTTCGCCCCCTTCTGAAGTTCGTCATATTAAGCGGATAGCCTGACAATGGCCAATTGAACGTTTCTCCAAAGTAAAACTAGATAAAAGAATTTTCATACCAGCAATAACAAGGCCACCAGTGCGATTTTAACTCTGAGATAAAGGTCCTTATTGCATACAGGTTTGACTGGAAACCTAAATGAATCGCAAAGGATCATCAACTGCCATCTTGATGTTAGCAAATATTTTCTTATTTTTCATCAAGATCTCCAATTTTCTTGCTAAGATGCGTTAAAACGGAGAGCGTAAAGGAAACACAGGAAACTCTAATAATGGGAGCTTTATTTTTAATAATGTAGATGTTCTGTAATTTTGACGTTGTTTCCTGTGCTCAATAAGTTTTGCTATTATAAAAACCATCTGTTCCTTGGCACCATCCGTTTTGTAGCTGCAGTGAGGAAAGGACTGATGTCCACAGGCGACCAGTTGCACCACCAGAAGTAAGGCCTTCTAAGGCTTGAATGATAGCGAAAGTAAGTATTTGTCAAACGCTGTTAAAAGATCAGTGTAAGTTATACTGGAATTTAAAAAAAATGCACAATACAGACATGACGACGTTAAATTTTTCTTCGTGTCAGAGGCAACAAAAATAGCTATTTTATTATCTTATCTGTAGTTTTTTAACTTCGATGTGGGCCATTCAAAAATATATTCTTCTTTAGGGCAGAGACATCAACTAAATAGCAATTTTATCATTTTACTTGTATAGTCTTTTAATTTCGGTGTGGGACATTGGAAAAGAGAAAAGAGTTAATACTCCTAAGTATTTCAACAAGATTTTTAAGCCTTGAAGTTCTCTCGCCTTAAATTGGGATGTAATAAGGTTCAAATTGTCCATGAGTGATAGAGATATTCTGCGTTTTAGAGAAATTGCTATTGCTATTGACGTTCCTTGCGTTTTTTGCATACATGCTGCAAAAAATGGAATTCGAAGCCTGGAACAAAGTTTTCTTTCTTACAGGATCTCTTTAGAGTGTAGAATGGTCGTAATTTTGTATGCAGCTAGTGTGTGTGAAAAAAGAAAAAAAATTAGAAAAGGATTGGAAAACTATGGGTTAACTACTATATTGTCCGGGAGCGCTTTTGAATGACAGAGGCTTTTTGTAAAGAATTGAATGATATTTTTACACAAGTTTCTCGATGTCGGATTCGGTTAATTACCAAGAACAGTTTCCATTTCACGTCTTGCAGGATTGCAAATGAAAAAATGCGTCCGAATTTTGGATCTGCTCATATCGAGAAACCTCAAAGGAATATTTCTTTTACTTTTCATTTATTTTCTCAGGTGTCCGCGCTACTTTTCCAATAGGACGATATCAAGCGTTTATATATTAAATGCAAATTATCTGTTATTGAATTTCTAACTTTTCTATTGATTTTGGAGTTATCTTGTCCGCTCTTAACAAACAGCAGACCTTATTTGTATTAATTTGGTGTATTAACGATGCTGTAAATTTTGTTCTTCCTAAAACGAAATTTCTCAAAATTTGGTTAATTAACGGCCGGAGTATCCACCCGTTAGAAAAACGAACAAATGTCGTCATTAACTCCAGTAAGTAATACGCAAGGATTGGTACGAAATAGTTAACTGCCGACAGCGAATATCAGTAAAGCTTCGTCTACATACATAATTGTTCTGAGTTCAATTTCAAGTTTCTAGGCTGTTAATTTTCTAGTTATCGGGGCAATAGACAAGTATATGTCACACCTGCCTCCATTTGACTTGTGAACTGAGATAATTAACTCTCATAACTGCATGGCGTGCAATCAATTAAGAGAGTTGTTTTTATCACTGTGCATGGTAATTTTCAGGCAGTTTAAAACATTCCTAGCTCAGCCTATTTCGGTTAGTTTCAGTTTAACATTTTGAAATTGCCAATTTGGCCCAATTGTTAAAATCTTGATTGGTTAAAAACTTGCAAACAAGAATTTTCTAAATTTCAGGAAAAAAATTTTCCTCAAAATTTTTATTCACTTCACGCAGTCAACACTCCACCGATTTAATTTGCCGCCTTTTCATCTAGTCGTTTCCTTTAGATCAAACTTAAAGTCCTTTTTGTAAATTTGATTCAGATAATATGAAAAATATCGGCATATATGAAAACATCAATGTTAAAATATTGTTTAGAGAAAGCACCGATGAACGGAAATGATGCAGTTATGTTCTAATAGCTAGTTAAGCACCAAAGAGACTGATAATTTAGTTCTTTAACGTGAATGTTAGTTGGAATATTTTCTATTCAACACTTCGTTGTCGGCTTGTTGAAACATTCTTTGTTGTTGATAAAGACAACTTTTGACAACTCTTGTCTCAGTTGGATTTTTTCTTGTCTCTTAGGTAGCGAATATGTCCAACAACAGCAACATGTCCTATACCCAAGGTATTGATTTTTCAACATATTACTTTCTCCCTTCTCCACAAACATGGGCCGTGATAACATGGAGTGTGTTACTCGGAGTCATCGGAATAGTAGCGCTTGTCACAAACGTACTGACCATAGCCGCCTTCACCCAAAAGAGGCTCAGACGACCTCCTCACTACTTACTTATCTCACTGGCTTGTGCTGATTTCATGGTTGCATCCATATCAGTACCGTTATATATCTGTATTACCCTGGGAGTTACCAAGTTAACATTGCGATCAAGAGCTGCAATCTGGTTTTTTGATTTCCTATCAGGGATGGCGTCAATATTCACTTTGGGAAGTGTCTCACTCGAACGACTCTTTGCCATGGGATGGCCTCTTCGTCACAGAGTTATTCCACCGATAACATACGCTGTTTTCGTTACAGTACCTTGGGTTCTTGCATTGATAGTGGCATCTTTGCCCTTGTTTGACATGTTCCGGTTATTGCCACACCTTTTCATGTTTCAAGTGATACTAGCATCTTGTTCCTTTCCAATTGTAGTGACTATCATAGCTTACATAACGCTTTGGTTTAAGGTAAAAACAAGCGACACATCTGGACACGAAAGAAGCAGAGAAAAGGACAAGCGACTAGCGATCACACTTGTTATCGCCTCTTTCATTTTTCCATTTACCTGGTTGCCTTATACAATTGTGTTAAGCATTATAAACCTCTGCATGAAGTGTGTTTTTTCGAATGTTAAGCTGTTCAATGGTCTTTCTATGATATGCATGTTTATGCACCTCGCTAATTCTTTTCTGAATCCACTTGTGTATATTTTAAGAATTCCTGAATTTCGTGGAGCTATTCGAGAGCTCATCTGTCGCAATCGTCCATTCCGACGAGTTGGCGTTACACCATTGGCTAATACAAGGGCAAGAAATTAAGCCAATCAAGCACCATCTCTTGCTGGTAGCCATGGTAACTAGAAAATATAGTGTAAAAGTAAGCTTTAGTTCAAGTGTAAGGGTACATAAAAGAACCTTAGACCTTAGACCATCGCCAGCGTTTTCTCTGGTCAACATATTTTTAAGTCCGCCAAAAGAGCCAGGATGCAGAATAAAAGAGATAATCCTCCATAGAAGACTTACTCCCAAAGTAAATGTATTTCTTTTAGGTGTTAAATAAAGTTGTTTTGTCTTGTTTCCCATTGGGATAATCAGACCTTTATAAACCACTCCTTTTAAATATCACACCACTTGACGCCGACCAGTTTACTCCAGGCTACTTTTCCTTGTTATAATTATTATTGAGTAAAATAGTATCTAACTCTTTCGTGTATATTCTCTGCTTTGTAACTCGACGTGTATCAGTTTCTTGTGAATAAACTCGATTACTGACGGCCCCCTCCCTCTCATTATTTGTCTCCTTTACTTATAATACAAATTTTGTCTAATCGGCCGAACGAAGCGAAATAAAAAACAATCCGCAGACAAATTTACCTTAACCCTATCAGACAAATAAATTTCCTACCCTTTGATTACCAGACGTTATTAAATTAAACGAAAAACGAAATCGAAAAGAACAGTTCTATGACTTTCTATGTATCTCAAATTAAGTCGGCAACTTAACAGTCCACTCCTTACTCTACAAGAAGCTCCTGACTCTGCGGGATACTGATTTGAGGATGCGTTGTCAGTATAACACCAACCAGTCACCACGGGAACTTCCGTTGATCTTACGTCATCATTAACCAATCACCGTACCCGATACCCCTTGGCGGGTGTTTTATCACATTTCCCGATACAAGTTTTCGCGCTCATTTCCTGTAAATCGAGATCTTATCGAACAATTAGTAACTCCGTCGCGCAAATATATATATGTTATTTGCCCGCTGGGAGGTCCGTATAGTGAAAAACTGTGACCGAGGTCTTGAAAATGCAGACAGCATTTTCAAACCCGAGGTCACAGTTTTTCACTATACGGACCGACCCTAACCCGGCAAATAACCTGTTTATTTTTTCCTGCGGTAAATTAGCTTACAAGTGGGTTTGTTTACGCAACTTTGGCATTGAATTGGCTTCGCAAAAAATCTAACAAGCGAACTAGCGAGTAACTCAGATACTAGACAAAAAAAGATGTATTGAAGAACAGATTTATTCCGAATTACTTTATGTCAGTTGCACCTACGTTCAGCAGTTAAGTTCTCCAAAATTGTTTTCAGTCCCGGCCGTGTGAAATTTCGTGCAAAGTTTGAAGCTGTATTAGGTCAGTTTGTTTAGATTAGGTTTTCATTCTTTGTAATTACTTTTATAATGATTATATTGTTCAATTTTTACATTTGTAGATATTTTTGCTTGTATACAACTGAGTGGAATTTACCGTGTATAAATAAACTGACCCATCTGAGGATACCGCTGCGTATGTTCCGTAAGAACTGCGGCGGAAGATTGATCGATTGGTAACAATTGAATTAAAATAAGCCATATTAAAATAAACCACGGTGCCTACCCGGTTCATTCATTTTCTTTTTTTATAAGTTATCTACGAAAGGGTCCCAACCCCTCCCAACGATAATATATTTATGTATTCTTCGACTTGAACCTTTTTCGTCCCCCTATCCAATTGGGGCTATCGGCCAATTTTTGTGGCAATTTCAAGAAAGTGTTTCCAATTTGCAAGTACATGAACGGGTAAAGCTCTTAGCACCTCTTGGACGTTATCTTGATCTAGAGTTTTGCGATTAGCCAGCCCTAATATATAATTCTTGTATATTACCTTTTATTCTCCCACATCTTACATATTGCCACCTAGTGTGGCATTTTTGCAGAGCCACGGACACTCGTAGATTAGAGAGAGTACAGGAGCGAGGACTGCGTGCTGTTTTAAGAGATAAGTTGTCTAGCTACCAGCAGGTGTTAGAGAAAGCCAATCTACCAAAATTGTATAATAGGAGACTACAAGACATATGTATTTTAATGTATACGGACTATTTGTAACATGTTTTATACTTATTGCCACACTTATAGTTTACGGCAGAGAGATTTTCATTTACCTAGATTTAACACTGTTACATATGGACAACATTCAATTCGATATCTAGGCCCAAGACTATGTGGAGCAAACTGACAAATAAAGAAAGATCGGCGATAAATCTCAAGCAGATCAAGACCCACGTACGGAGGCTAGATCTAAACAACATCCTGGATGCTAGATGGATGTAGTGGCTACCGTCTTCGTAACTCATAATTTTAACTGTTTCTCTTATGGGACTTTTCAGTATATTATTTTTAGATAGTTCTAGTTAGGTGTCCCCTATTAGCAGTGGGGATCGATTCTCCTGCTAGATGTAATTGACACGGTGATAAAGTCATTATTATTATTACTATTATTAGAGATTCCTTTAGGCGAAGATCCAGCGAATCCTGGACATTCTTGTAAACATGTATTGGAAAGTGGCTCCTCTGAAGGAGACGGGGAGTACTGGATCGATCCTGAAAACAGTGGAAACCCTTTGAAAGTTTACTGTGACATGACAGCTGATGGAGGTAAATTGACATTGTACGCAGTTTACCACAGACTACCCTCTCACACATGTAAAGGTACAAAACTACAAGGTCCACCAAGCTGCCAATCCTGCTGTGCATGTCGCTTATGGTTGTGCAGTAAAGACAGGTGTTTTCAGCTTTTCCTTCATTATCTTTAATTTCCAGGAGGCTGGATTCTTGGCGATCGCTAACTTTGTTATGGACAGCTCAACTCCTCCCAATAACTGGACCGCCAGCGCTGAAACTTCATACCGCGGAATCAGCAATTATCTCAGTAACGAAATGGGAATCACTTTCAGTGCAATGAATGAACTCGGAGAAGCACGCACTCTCAGATGAGATTCCACTGCAGTAAACAACAGTGACGTACGTTCCATGTGACCACGGCCACTAATAGCACTGGTGAAGCTGTAGTCCTGTACTTCAGCGGCCAGAAGAACAGGTTGCCCTTCTCGTGCAATCTGTTTCAGAAAATGGAAGACGATAACTCTTATAATCAGCCGTGCTGTGTCATCGGTGGGGAAATGACGGCTCACAGTACCCTGGAAAGTGGGGACACTACAACAGACAAGGAGAAGACAGGATGTACAGCTATCCGGCATTTAATACTAAACAGTATCACTGACATATTAGTAAGGGTAAATGGCTTTGCGATGATGGCAGAGATGCTCAATTCGTAGTGATATTGCCAAAGGAGTTTTGGAAAATCTATGAACGCTAACAGTTAAATGAAGATGTAAACGCATAAGTAGAATTATATGTAGTGCTTACCTAGACATTTCTTCAAACTCAGTGCCAAAATGGATTTATCAAAAATTGTTAGAAAACTTACCACCAGTTTAGATAACTAAAAAAACTTGATTCATTTCCTACAAGTCTAATATCATTTAAAGAAAAGATGAAAAGCCAAACGGTAAGAAAGTAAATCCTCCACGTGGGACTTATTTAAAAGGTAATTACCTACTATTGCATCCTTCACGTCCCCCACGAAAACAGCCACGTGACAACAGTCTGCAGGAGAACTGGGGTGCTTACCATTTACAAAAACCATCCGGTTGGAAATTTCAGGCATAAACATTAAACAATCAAATGCGACGTTACCGGAGAGGGAATCGCTATAAAGTATGTCCACATAAGCTAGAGAGACTTAAAAGAGCAGAAAAATAGCATCACCTCAAATCACAGCCCATAATTTCTGAAGCTTCCCAAATGGAATGGCGCGA
>Ga0126338_10001807_pt1 | contig 14194 bp, 7 predicted proteins | sample OrbCmetagenome_2_FD_92529 | JGI IMG/M metagenome (GOLD analysis project Ga0126338, IMG submission 92529) | Coral microbial communities from Petempiche,Puerto Morelos, Mexico - Orbicella C C metagenome | ecosystem: Host-associated > Invertebrates > Cnidaria > Coral | place: Petempiche,Puerto...
CACCACTAAATTTTCTTCCACGCGCCAGTTCAAAATTCATATTGAATTATTTTCAACTCTTTTAGATGAAAGCCGTGAAAGCCAAATGTAAAATTTTAAAAAGAAAACAAACAAAAACCCTCTCAATACAAATTCAACTGTTTATTTTCTATAAACCCTCTTGTTTACAGAAATATTTTCACGGACGAGTACTATCCATTCGGGTATTTTCCTCGGACGGGCACTATGGGCTGATAGTGTCTCTCCACGGATGAACACTATCGCGTCACGTGATCAATTTAAACCAATAAAAATCGGAGAAAATTTAGTGGTAAACTATAATGGCTGATAGTGTTCAATGGCTCAACCAATCAGATTACAGCATTCGCATTAGTATACTGGTAGAATTCTACTACAGAAAGTTAGATTGGAGTTGGAGACGACGAGAAGACCCTGGAATCTAATTTGTTTGCCGCTGGCGTCAAGTGCCTCAGGCTTCAGATCTAGGAAGGCGGAAGTGGTGAAAGTGTGTTAGTTTTCACTCCAGTGGAGATTTTGTTGTCTAAAATCTATTGACATGCATCGCTTTGGGTCTTTGAACCCTGACGATTATGGTGGTATGCCATCATTCTTAACGCACGTACACAACAGACGAAGGCAAAACATCAACCTAGGGGATGCGACCGCCTTTGGTAGGGATAGCACAGTTTCAACTCGTCTAGTTGAAGTTGGAAGGGCTCTTGAACAAGGTGGAGAAAACCAACAAATCCAAGTCGCAGTCGAAACGTTTGTTAATACCTTGTTAAAATGTATCGGAAAACTAGAGGGCCGCTTCATCAGCACGGTTATTCCGAGTGGAAGTTTCTACGAGGGGACGAAAGTTACGGCACCTGATGAGTTTGACTTCATGGCGGAAATTCAAGTTCTTTCTTTTCGTGGAGCCTGCTCAGTCCATTGGCACAGTGGATTTCCCGGTCGTCCTATAGTGAAACCCCATCCTTTCCTAGCATACACACTTTTTTCTGATTTGATTCATGGTTCTTCTGGCCTTTCATCTGGACGATTCTTCAACGCTTTTGAGAAAACACTGCTTAGTGCCCTAGATGTTATGGATCCGCTTCCAGCGTGCTGGGGGCCGTCAATCAAAATTGGCCACAAAGGCCCCTCGGTCACTTTAGTTTTGACCTGGAATGGACGCAAGTACAGGAAGTTGGACATTTCCATCGACATTACACCTGCTATTAAGTTTTTCCACTGGCCTCAATGGACAGACATTTCAGCAACGACAACTACCTGCTTGGGGGCTGCTAAGGAATCATACTCCAAGACCCTTAAGGAAAAAGTCACAAAACTCGGTTTCCATGTTGTGGCAGTCACTCCATTGTGGCGTGCATCGTTTTCAGTTGCTGAAATGCACATTCTCAAATCCTTCAGCCCAGACAGCAACCGCCTGACATGCTACAGGTGTGCAAAATACTTCCGTGACCAGCATAAGGGAGACAATTTTGTGCTGACTTCTTATGTTTTAAAAACTGGATTCCTTTTCGAGCTGGAAAAATTTCCAGACGAAAAATTCTGGAGCAATGAAGAGCTGTTTGCACGGTTGGATGGTATGATGAAACACCTTCTTCGCGAAGCAAAAGAGGAAGTCCTCGGCAGCTACTTTGTGTCCTCCTTTTCTGTCAGCAAGAGTGAAATGGAAGATATATTACCTCATGCCATACAGAGAGTTTTGGATGATTTGCTTTTATTGATGTTACTTGGACCAAAAGCAACTTGTTGCCATTAGTTGGAACTAAATTTCTTGTAATGGTATGACTTTAAGAACTCTGTTAGCTTCAAATGTGATGGACGTGATGACCTGTAATCTGATTAGTTTAACTTCCATGAATTCATGACATTCACGGTCCTTGGATAATTTATGAGATGGGGCGCTGGTCACTTGATTGTTTATCCAAAATACTGCTAAATTTAAGTTGGTGTGACGGTGAGTTGATGGGTAACACAACTCAGTGGTTGATCTTTTGCATCACAGTGCAAATTCCAATGGGCCTTTTTTGATACTCCTTAATTGTTTTGTTTTTTGTGTTTTTTTAGTTTATTGCGATCTAGTGTTGATAACTGAGTGTCGACTGGTTAACCTTTTCATTTCAAACGATATTTAGCCTGGAGAAATGAATTTAGAATAAGATCATAGTAATAGGAGAAAAACATTTGTATTTTTTTTGTTTTGCCCATTGCTATTGTAAAACTTACAAATAGGTAAGCTCGCCATAACTAATACAGTATGCAAGATATAATTGCTCTTTGTAAGCAGGCTTTAGTTCCTTTGTTGTAATCGATAATAATAACACACGATTTGTACTGCATTGCTAAGGGCTGGAACCTTCAACAACGAGAACGTTGCAACCGATTTTCGACGAATGTCGTTCACATGTTTTTGGCAGACCTCGTCGGTCTTGTGTGACTCGTGTGCAGCTGCGTTGCGAATAAATAATGTCTTGCTTTTTGTTTCATTCTTGTAAAAAGTAAACAGGAGAATAAAAACTGACAGGTTTTTACACTAATTCAGGACAGGATATTTAATTTTACAACATGTTTTTTGCACTAAAGTAAAGCAGGTTAATATAACTCATTGACGGATAACTCGCTTGTCGGAGACATCCGAAATATTGCACTTTTCATTTGGCCATCTTTACAAAAGGCCAGTCAAATTCAGTGCAACCGGCGTACGTACCATGTAATATTTTTTTCTGGTATTTGTTTGTCATTTTTTTCTATAAACAGCTTTCTTGATTAAAAATGCATGCTTAAGCCCACATGGAAGAAAATACAAACAGGTGAATTTACACACATTTGACATTGAAGACACGATTCACGTAGCTGCAAACGAAGAGGCTGCTTTGTCGTCTTTTGTTTCAAGACTGTTCGAAAAATAAAATCTCCTCGCTGGTTGTCATATATTTCTTGTAGTTCTAGTTATGAGAGTATGACGGTACATCAGGGCAGTTAATATTTATTCTTTCTTGTCACCTGTCCGTAACGGTGAATAGTCACCAGATCGACTTCAGCAAACGTTGGCAGTAATCACATATCTGATTTTTTAAGGTCGCATTTAGATTTGCATTGAAATGAAAAATTCACGGAAATTGACAAAAAAATGTACTCCAGCAGGTATTCCCATGTAATCACCGAAGGCTGAATGTAGGTCAGTTTTGTGCAATTTTCTTCTGACAGACAGGTATTCTCAATTCCACAGACGCATCACTACTTGTGTTTTGTTAAAGAGTATAATTGCTAAGTAGCTAAATTGATTATTATCTAATCTGCTTTCTTTTTTGAGCCTTTTTATCGATTGAATAAGTAACAATCTGTTTATCAAGACTTTCATGATATTTTTTTAGCTATGGAGATGAAATAACGCGTTCCACTGATATTTATGTTTCTGTCCATAGCATTCGCTTTGTTTCCAAGAAATAATTTCTATTTACAAGGCTAAAATAGTTAAAAGTAAAAACCCGAACGTTTTCGACACTAGGTCATCTTCAAGGTAAGTGACCTAGTGAAGATGAGCTAGTGTCGAAAACGTTCGGTTTTCTACTTTTAACTTTTTCCTTTAGCCTTGTAAATGGAAATTATTTATTTATGTTTCTCTTGCAATAATTTTCGACCTTCAAATCTTAGAGTTTGAAATGTGTCAGTCCTAGTTAAATACTTTAAAAATGACCTTTTCACTTAGCACATCATCTACTAATTAAAACTTCAATGTCAGTTTCACTAATCAGCTAATACTTGGTATCAACGAATGTGGTTGAGCGTAAATGAAAGAGTTCACCATAATTTCAAATTCTCCCTGTAATTCTCCGGGTCTCCCGTCCCTTTTAGTATCCCTTGTCTTGAGCCCTAATACATTGGCCGAAAATGGAAATGAGAAGTTTTGAAAGCCAAAATTTTTAAATCCACTTTGATCCGGAGGAGTACAGGTCGTCAAATTCCTCACCTATCTAGCCACAAAAAAAAGAAAGACTATCGCTTTTAAATTTTTAAAACCATATGTCAGAAAATTAAATTGTGATCGAGAAAATCAGGACAAGCGCTTTTGAAATGCTGCTTTGCTAGCTAGTTATTTGTTTGGAACTGAGGCCCCGTCCACAATACGCTGGAGAAATTTGAAAACGCATTAAAACCGACGGTAGAAAGGCCAACCTCGTTCCCAGGCTCAGTGGAGAGAAGGCCTGGGAAAGAAGGTTGCAGAAAAGCGTGAATTAGGTTCATTTTCAGAGCGTAAAACCGTAACAAGCATGCGCGAGTTTTGGCTGCGCACCAGTCTCCCAAGTTTGAAACAATGGCGGGAATTTCGCCGATCTTCTAAACAAAAGAAGCTACGAACTTTCTTTGCTCTTGTAATTTTCCCGGTAAGCAGCAACATTCTAACGTCACTAATGGAAAGCTGGTGAACTGTTTTCGTGGGGATTCAATTTTTTTTTGGGGGGGGGGGAGGGGGGGCAAATTTAATCTAAAGAAGGTTGCTGAACCTTTTATTTACCCGCAGTACACAAGAAAATTCGATGCAAAGACGCATTTTTCCCACAAACTCACTTTGCATATTGCATCCATATAAGCGACCCACTGAATATATAAGCAAGAGGGCCTCTCAGCAGGCAGGGGAAGACTTGTTTTCTTAACAGTGAAATGCCGAAAAAAAATTCATGCTTGTCCAAGTATAAATAAATCAACCGAGCGACATCCTCGCGTACCTTATTACAGTCCGCCGCTCTTTCCGACCATTGCGAGATTATTACAGCTTGCATTATTACTGAGCTCGCAAGTAGAGCTAGGGAGGCGCAGAAAGCTGCGCAGTACGTTTCTCCGCTCTGAAGGGTTAATCACATGATTATCGTGACGTCATCATTTTCCGTGTTTTCAAATTCCTCTTGTTTGAGGAGCGTTTTTGAAAAGCTCCGTTTTCGGTGGACAGTTTCTCCGGATTAGTGTGGACGGTAAGCCTAACCGTAAAACTATAGCCGGGTTTTCAAATTTCTCTTACGTTTGTTCGTCGTACTTTCCTTGTTCGGGGGTTTAATTTCTTTTTAACCTTATTTTTTAAATACACAGATAACGAATCGAACTTTGGACTCAAACTTGAATCCTGGTGATGTCAACTACCACTCTTCTATACGTACTATGTCTAGCCGCCACAATAATTTTCAACATAGCGGGTAACTCTCTGGTGTGCTTAGTGATATTGAAGAAAAAAGCACTGAAAACCTCGATCAACCGGCTTCTTTTCCACCTGGCCATCGCTGATTTACTGGTCGCTGTCTTCTTCATTCCACCTTGCATTCTGAGCCACTTTATCGAGCAACCCGGCGGCGTTATTGGAGACTTGCTTTGCAAGTTCATTTTCGGCGGGTCTCTGGGTTGGGCGTCGGCTTCAGCCTCAAGCTTTCTTCTGGTGGTGATAGCATTTGAGCGTTATAACGCCACCTTACATCCATTTGAAAAGCTTGGACGTAGCCAATCACCGTGGTTGCTGCCATCCCCATGGATCGTCGCCATCTTGTTGATAATGCCTGGTCTCGTAGTATCGGCCTACGATGCAGAAAGTCAAGGTTGCATCCAGAACTATCCAAATTATGCAACGGATCTAACATATTCACTTGCTTGGACATTTGCCAATTCAGTGTTGCCCATATGCATCATGGGATACCTGTATACGCGGATTATTTTGCGTCTGCGCAGCCGTGTCCAGGTGCCAGGTTCCTCAGCAAACGTCATGTCACATTCCAGAACCAAGGTTACTAAGATGCTCATTTCAGTCTTCATCATCTTTGTCCTGTGTTGGATCCCTGCCGCCATGCTTTGCATGCTGAGTCCCGTGATTCCTGACGGGCAATTTGCTACAATTCACCTCGTCACCACAGCAAGCGCGCTGTTGAATTCTAGCATCAATCCACTGGTGTACACGCTTCATAGTCAACAGTTCAGGAAGAATCTCGCATCACTCGTATGTTGCCAGAAAATGAAATAATCGCCACTCCAGTAGCTAATCAGATACTTGCTGATCATGATGAGCTTAAACCTTTAGAGTCCTGTTTGCAAATCTAAAATGATGATCGGCTTCAAGAGAAGATGAAAGGTATAAGAAATTTAATCCCCCCTATAAGCCTTGCTCCCACGATAATCTCTCTCAAGTTATTTTTAGAGGTGGTACCCAGTTCTTCCGCCGATAATGTTGGTACGCGCGTTACGTGGATGTTTTCGTGAAGGATAAAGTGCGTGTAAAGCCGTTTGAGAATTGGCTCTAACCAGATCCTCCAGTTCCTACCGGCATTTCCCAAACAGTGAGTGATGCGGGATTAACTCTCTCACACTCCATTCTATCTTTGGTGCCTTATAATGTGAACAGTTCGTTTGTTAGGTTTTCAGTTAGTTTAATGTTCCGCCAGTTAAAGGAGCTACGTTATGGTTTTAGCTATCTTAAAAAGTTTAGGCTAAATTTTTCAATCTGTGTTAATCTTCTCCATCATTAACCATCCTTGTTCCTTTATGGTTTATTGTTATCTCTTTTGGTGTTTTTCTATCTTAGTAAACTAATTATTTTCAGGTTTCCTTCAATTTAAAATAAGTACCGTGACTAAGCTCCGATAACAGAAAAGGACATGTCTCATAGCTACAAGAAAAAGAAGAGAGACCTGAATAAACTTCCACTGGAGCGAGTCAAGCCGTAAATCAGGTCTCACAGCTCTACTATACATACCAGCTAGGACAAAAACTTCTTTGTAAATGTTCTAAACTAAAAGCAATGTATAATACCGAGAGAATGAATTATAAAAGATGAAATGAATAAATACCGAATGAATGATCATAGACTAGTTAAACCATCCTCTCAAGCAGATCTTTTGAAGCTTTGATTTTCGCCAGAGACTCGACGAAAACGCTAACTGCTAAGGCAGACAATAATTACTCCTGGGTATTGGACTGTCGACCGAGAAAATTTGACATCCAAAGAAACATCTCCTCAAATTCCAACGTCTCAATAAGACAAATTAATTTACTTACTTTGTGTCAATTTTCTCATGTTTTCAAAATTTCTAAGTAGTAGCGACTTTATTTGTTTATCTATTGTAATCCTCAAAGTGCTGTATGGTAGCTACTTTACTCTATGTTTTATTTTACTGGAAGTTTTTTCTGTGAATAAATAAAAAAAGAAAAGGAAAGAGAAAAGAAAAAAAAAATTACGCCTGTCGTGAAACCAAAACCAAAGTGATTGCTCTAGCCAATCACAAAGGACATAGAAAATACAGTGAGCCACTCAAAACTCGAAGCAAATACATGTGGCTTACGCGAAGCGCGGGTAAACGCATTCAAACAAGCCACGAATGGTTTTGGTTTTACTTCTGATTGGATAAAAATTAAACTGGCGCGAGAGTTTTTAGCCAATCGCGCAGCGTAGTAAGTGCAAACCAATTACTTTTCGACACTCAAATGAAAACTGCTTCAAATCACCAAATTGGGTTTCACTTGACGTATGATTAAAAAATAGCTCACAAGGAATGTATGTCACGCCTATGCCAATGAAAAGGAACACAAAGAAACGTACTGGGCGGTGGGAGATCTTTTCATGGACGACTTTTCATATTTGCATAACAATGTAGGCCGGGGCAAATAGATGAGAGGTAAGACTCGCTATTATGTTGAGCTCCATAAGCTGCATCAATATACGCCTGTGGTTTTTAGATGTGGAAGAATTACGTCAGCGTTAGTTTATAATCCTTGTTAAAGATATTGCGAACTGTTCTTTGCTACAAATACAAAGACCAATTGCGCGGTGGTGTTTACAACAGTGATGGCCTTCTGAAAAATCCAAGGTGAGAGTTTTGCTTGTGGTTTTTCACCGTTTAAAACTGTTTGTATATAACAAATCGCTCAGAGGTCAATATGTTTTACAGCTTGTACACTTAATCACCTCATTTCTGTGTTCAACTGTGTTTCTTAACTAAAACTGCATGACATTATTTCAATAAAGGAGTTATCATCGAAGGCCGACGATTCAGTTTTACTTTGTTTTTTTCTGTCGTTCAAGACTTTCCGTTGCCTTTTAATGATTCCACATAAGGGTCATCTGTTTTGCTAAATGACTGCATGGCTAATCTTACGCCCAAATTCAAAACAATTTGTCAAAAGACAGGAAAAAAAACCTTAAAAAATGTCTGTATATAACAGAATCGCTTACGAAACTCAGAAGCCAATATGTTCTGCAGCTTGTGCAATAAATTGCCCGGCTCTGCCTTTTGGTAAGTCATTGCTTTCCGTCTTTTTTTGACAAATTGTTTCGGATATGAGCTGATGACTCGGCTTTGTGAAGTTGAAAGGCCACCTGAAGTCTTGCAGGATAGAAAAATCAAATTAAAACTAAATCTTCGACCTTCGCTTCTCCTTTACTGAGATACTGGGTTGCACAAAACAGAGACAGCAAAATAAATTCGTAAGTATTTCGATTTTACAAAACTACTGATTTTTTATGCACGCAGTAAGTAAGCGATGTCACTTTCTTTTTTTCTTTTTAAGCTGTAAAATGGCAACAAACTGGTTTGTTTAAAACAAAACCTTCCAAACAACGTTGAAATTTGCATTCCTGTCTTCGGCTTCAAACTAGTTCGCTTGAAACATGTTCGTCGTAGTGAAATTTTACACGATTTAACGCAAACTTAGAGTAGTCAAGATTTACCAGTTGACAACTGAAAAATAACAGTATAGTGTATCTTTTTAATTTTGAATAGAAGCCAGTTGATATGTGAAAAGAATAGGGAAGTCTTCTAGTCCGTTCAACATCGAACAGGGTACGATGCACTGGTTACATGCAGCACTATTTGATGATCGTGATGAATCGCAATTTATTGCATATTTAGCTGTTGCTGAACAAAGAAAAATGGAGGGCATGAGAGTATATTTCCCATGTAGGCCTTATTCACGAGGTAATCTCTCTCAAATTATCTTTACATCACTTCCAGTTTGGAAAATGGCAGGAGGATCTACAAATAGCTACAATGCTGGGACACAGGACTGCCCAAAATGCTTTGCACGCCTTTCCTTCGTCCATGAAAACTTCCACGCAACGCAGGTGGTAAAATTGTCCGCGAAAGAACTGGGTACCATGTCTGAAAATAACACGAGAGGGATCACCTCAGGAGTAATTAAGTCCTATATGGGTGATGAATACTCTTATCCTTCCTCCTTTCTCGAACTTGCTTAAAAATGATATTATGCAAATAACTTGTCTGATGCTGCATGGTGTTAAGAGTTTATCTATGTCAATATTTCTTATTACAGGAAAAGCCCACTTTGAGAAACAAATTTGATTTTGTACTCAAGGATGGCAATATCGACCTTTTCCTTGGTTTTCTCGCTGTCTGTAGCCGCCGTGATAATTTTTAACATAGCAGGTAATTTCCTGGTGTGTGCTGTAATACTGAAGAAAAAAGCGATGAAAACCTCTGTCAACTGGCTTCTTTTCCACCTGGCCATCGCTGATTTACTGGTCGCTGTCTTTTTCATTCCTCCTATCATTCTGAGCCACTTTATCGAGCAGCCGAGCGGTGTTACTGGAGACCTGCTGTGCAAGTTCGTTTTCGTTGGGGCCTTGGGTTGGGTGGCGGCCTTGATGTCGACCTTTCTTCTGGTGATGATAGCTTTTGAGCGTTATAACGCCACTTTACATCCCCTGGAACAGCTCAGTCGGAGTCGGTCGCGGTGGTCGGTGCCAATCATGTGGGTCCTAGCGCTCCTATTGGTTAGTCCCCTTTTCGTAGTGTCGACTTACGATGCAGAAAATCAAATGTGTGTGGACAACTTCCCAAACCACGTGACATCTCGAGCGTTTTACCTGTTTTGGGCATTTTGCAATGAATTGGTGCCAATAACCATCATGGGATACCTGTACACGCGGATAATTCTGCGTCTACGTGCGGTCGTTCTCGTGCCAGTCTCCTATCCAAACTCAGTTTCACAGTCCAGGCATAAAGTAACAAAGATGCTCATCTCAGTCTCTGTTATCTTCATCGCGTGCTGGACCCCTGCGGCAGTGCTTTGCTTGCTGACTCCCGTGATTCCTGGTAGGCGCGCCACAGTGAATTCCGTAGCTAAAGCAAGTGCACTGTTGAATTCCAGTCTCAATCCAGTGGTGTACAGCTTTTATAGCCAGCATTTCAGGAAGAATGTCGCTTCAATGGTGCCTTGCTGCAAGAGCAAGTAGTTACCAATCTTGCAAGTCCTGGGTACTTAACAAAAACAAGCGTTGGCGTATAGACATAGTCTCTTGATAATGCAAATAGCTCATATTACAATTGCATGGTTTAATGTTCACTGCATAGTGATAACTAACTCGTTTTTCATTTACTCTCTTAGAAACAGACTTAAATTGCAGTTAGTCAATTTCTATGTCCTGCTAGTTTCGCTGTCCTTATCAGTGGCAAGCAAATTTTGCCACCATTGTAACATCAACAAATATTTCGAAAGTGTTCACAGAAAATAATTTCACGTTGTTGTGAGATAGGGGTTGCTTTTCATTCGACCAAAAATTTCGGGAACTATCGACGAAACGGGGAAAATGTTGGAAAATCTTCTCGGAAAGTTTCTGAAAAATCCGAAAATTGTTAAATTTCCAAAACTATTCAGCTAAAAATTCTGCAAATTCCGTGATGGAAACCAAACGTTATACCTCGCAAGGTCGTCCTCTATTCCACAAATTGCGAGAATGTCCCATATTCCCCTCTGGAAATTTCTGGAGATGCAAACCGGAATTTTGATCGGATTGAAAGTACCCAAGGAATGGATTTTAGTCCAAAATAAAGCGTATTTTTCGGCAGGTCGTTGTCAACTGACATCTGGAAGTTTAGAAATCCAGCAAACAGAAAAACAACATACCATAGATATGATGTAATAAGCATGTTTGAAAAACAATGAACAATGCGCGCAGGTCTTGTTCATATTAAAGTAAGAAGTTCAAGTTATGTACTCTAACTAAGTTGTGGTTAATAAATAAACAAAAGAAAAACGCTACGAAAAGGAAATAGAAATCGCGCGAACATTTAAAAGGAGACAAAAAAAAAATGTAAATCTTACTTTAGTGGTCATGCACTAAGCTAGTTTACAGGCATGTCACTGAAACGAAGAAAACAAACATTTCAAATGAACGTAACATAGTTAAAAATCCCAACTGGAATTAGGCAGACCAGTTGGCTACCGGTATTCAAAAGCGTGACCGAGGATTTGAACTCGGGACTACCGAGAAACAAATCCCGCTGGTGGCAGGGTGGAGGCCTTGAACCCGGAACCTCCGAATTACAACACCAGCGCCCTAAACCACTCAGCCACGCTGCCTCTTTAGATTTGACGTCTTTGAAAATGGAAACCGCTCGGTTAGGAACAGAGTCCTCTTCCATCTGACATGATTACTTAATGGTATAGTCGTAATCTGTAAGTTTGCAAGCTTAAAATTAATATTCTGTAGATTAAGTTCAGGACAAAATTTAAAGGTTTGTCGTCAACAGAGATTGTCGTATTTCTTGACGGTTTCAAGATTCAGCCAACATACCCCTATCAAGAATACAGAAAAGTACGTACATACGCCTGAAGCCACCCACTCGTTCGGATGTTTCAGTGAGAGCCAAGAAAGATTGTGATCGTGAGCTTGCCTCTTTTCTCCAGAAATGTGCAAGAGAATAAGCTAAGTTTTGAAATCCTAGTGGCTTAGTCCGAAATAGGTTGGGTGTTTTACGAGCGAGCGGTTCGGGGTTCGAATTTGATCAAAATCAGTAATCAAAAATATAGTTCAACCAACCATTATTGTAATGGGACTTTTTTTGAATAAATTCATGCATCCATTCTTCGTAAACGCACGCACTGAAGGTAAGCATATATTGGTGTTTTCAGGACGTTTACGTGGACGTTTAGTTGAAAATTATCCTCCAGACATGTAGGAAGAAATGTTTTGAGAATTTTCTGAGAAAAACAACTCGCCGAAACTAATCAGTAAGCGGTCCATCTTAGTAGTCCGTATTGTAAAATCTGGACCACGCAGGAAGCCAATCCGAATCTTGAACCATTTCCTTGCTGATAATAAAATTGTTTACATCAGCATGTTTTATGGAGTTTCTGTTTATTGGTGGTTGACGGCAATGGACACAAATTAACATTGGTCACTATCGCCTACGAGGTTTCACGTATAGTTTGAGAAACTCGCCATTACGGGTCGTCGCTCGAGAAGGTTCCAATGCCCTACCAATTAATATTTTTACCGTAACCCTAGGGTTTGAAATAATACCAATCATCACCCGGAGTTTTGAGACTCCCCCGTCTTAAAATAAGTCCCTCCATCAAATAAAATAAAATAATTTTTATTGCTAACATTTCAACGTTCTTGTCAACTCGATACAAAAATAAAAACAGAAACTGCAGCGTGCGGGCCTGCGTCTTCTTCGAACCTCTAGATCAGTACTTAAGCGTTTGCTTGTCAAAGCAAGAATATTAGAATTAACAAGTTGAATTCTCTTCGCCTCGCTTCTGTCCGCGTCTCGTCGACAGCTCTTACAGAAGTGAGCAGGAAGTTTAGTTTCTAGCTGATTGAGGTGAGTGAAGATTCTGACTTTTCAGGACAGTAAAGTGTATTGTGTTACCGTACACAAGGAATGCAAGATTTTGGTCGATGAGTGCCTTCCGATGTGACGCGTCCTCCCCTGTCACGCAAGGATCCCTGCTGTAAGCTCTGTTCAAACTGCAGCTGACTGCTGTAAGTCTTCAAATTTAAGCATGACAAGCTTTTGACCGGATTGATTGAAATCGACTCTTTCGTTGACTGTACCTGCGCACTGCGCGGTCGCATTTTGGCGATTTTTTCCCGCGCTTGTTGTGCGCTCACCATGATCTTATTCTCCGGCGCTTTTAGCGGCTCAGTCGCAGACGTAGTCCAACCGCGTTTGCCTGGCGGTAGAACCTGCGTGCGATACGCGGGCGCTGAGCGACTACGCGTTATAACCTGAGAACGTCTGTTCTCTGGGAACGATGGCGGTTTAGGAGGTGAGCGTGTGACTTTCGTGATAATCATACTTGCTCTAAGATCTCCATCGACATCTGTCGGGGGTATATCATATTCTGTCAAACCACGTGACTTACAGGAAGAAGTCAGAGCCGGCGAAGACTGGGGACGAGTCTTTTGCTCTTTGTGAGCTTTTAAAATCCTTTGCACATGTGCATTCATGCTGTTTATGGTACTCTCTTGGTGCTTAATTCGTGGAGGCGCGCTTGAGATCCTTAGGGGCAGGCTGTTTGGTGGAGCTAAAGTTACGTTGAGGTCACAAGCTGTAGGTGTTTTCACCCGTGAAGGAGGCCGGGAAGGCAGACTGTCTCTAGTGTCAGCGCGCATCAGCTTGTGCGCACGCACGTGGGAACGCGCCAGTCTGCGAGGTGGAGTCTTGGCGTAGATGTTGAGGTTACCCAGTCCTTCCGGTCGCTCGGGTTCCAAGTTAAAATCCCACAGGACTGCCTCGAAGTTGAAAATCAGAAGATTGCTTAATGTGTTGACAATCATCCTGAAAAAGATTTAAAAACAAAAAGTATGGATGAGAAAAAAAAAAAAAAATACTTTGGTAAGAAGTTCAAAACAAGAACGCATTTGAAAAAGACACCGAACACACGAGAATCAGTCGTGGACGTCCACAAATAATGTTCGATTCTTTTTAGGCCAATCCAAAAATAGCACGAGAACTACGAAGTTTTCCTGCTCTGCCGATGTCTTAAGCCTGTGATGTTTAATACAGCTTCTCCTTACTGAAGGTAGTACGTTCTTACAGTACCAACGGGGAGAATTTAAGCGCATATGCCTGAGGCGCCGTCCATACTACCCCAGAGAAATTTGAAAACGCAGCTTTATTTCTGCGGTTAGGCCTTCCGTCCACACTACATGTAATCCGTCACGAAAACGGAGCTTTTCGAAAACGCTCTTCAAACCGGAGGAATTTGAAAACGCCGGGTTTGTGTTTTCGTGTGGACGGAAGACATTTTTAAAACGGAGCTTTTCGAAAACGATGACGTCACGATAATCAAGTGATTTCTCTGCCGGGATTTTCCTCAAACAGAAATCCCAAATGACCGGTGATTGTTGCGTTTTCAAATTTTTTCAACGTAGTGTGGACGGAAAACATTTGATGCGTGAAAA
>Ga0126338_10001809_pt1 | contig 14193 bp, 9 predicted proteins | sample OrbCmetagenome_2_FD_92529 | JGI IMG/M metagenome (GOLD analysis project Ga0126338, IMG submission 92529) | Coral microbial communities from Petempiche,Puerto Morelos, Mexico - Orbicella C C metagenome | ecosystem: Host-associated > Invertebrates > Cnidaria > Coral | place: Petempiche,Puerto...
GTAATAGATCACAGAAGACGTCAACAGGTAGTAAGAAATCAGTGACACACTCGGCTATCGCCTCGTGTGCCTCCTTTTTGTTCTTACAACATTTTGACGTCATCTATTGCTGAACATTCGCACGGCAACATGGAATCTATTTAAAAGTAAAGACTAAACGACATTAAAAATATATAAAAAAAAAAAAAACTGTGTGAATGTATACTTAACGAGCGGTATTGTCTCATTTACAGAGCGTCTTTCCAGGTGCGAAAGCGACAGTTTAAACGCAAAGAGTTCTATCGCCAGACCTGTTCGAATAAACAGTCCATTAACAAGAAAGCAGACAGGACTACCAGGAAAAACAAAGACTTCTCAGTTGCCAAGCTCAAGTAGAAATAAAACCTCCAGAGAAAAAACACCAGGACAGAAGCGAAACAGAGAAAGTAGATAATCACAAAGAAAAAGAAATAGCAAAAAGAATGAAATAGAGTTAGATACAACAGTTTAAAAAGCCACATTATTAGAAACTGATTCAAATTTATCATCTACCCGACAAAATAGTGTGGGAGACGCGGTGGCTTCATAGTTAGTGCGCTCGCCTCCGGATCCAGCGATCCTGGTTCGAGCCCTGGCCCATTGCGTTGTGTTCTTGGACAAGACACTTTACTATCACAGTGCCTCTCTCCACCCGGGTGTATAATTGGGCACCAGCAAACTTAACGCTGAGGGTAACCCTAGTATCTCATCCAGGGGGGATTAGAAATACTCCTAGTCGCTTCACGTTAAAAAAACCGGAGATAAGCGCCGGCCTGATGGGCCACTTAGCTCGTATTCAGACTTTACCTCACCTTTACTGGCAAAGTAGTGGTCCTGCGTTATAGAAAACTGTTTTCTTTTGTTCGCTTTGATCTAAAATAGAATATGGCAGCCGTAGATAACTAAACTAATTAGTGAAGCGCAGCACAAAGCTTTCATACTCCGGGAAATGTGATCTATGTAAATTATATAAATAAAAACAATTATCGTAGAATTCCGAAAGTAACGGCCCCCGTTACTTTTGGAATTAGCAGGCGAAAGGGGTTGCTACTTACGGGTAGCCGTTACTTTTCCCATTAAAAAGCGGACACGTAACACATGGAATTAAAAGTTGCGTTTTTTGTATATTCCAAACTACCCACATAAACGAAACAGACTGTATAAACAAAAAGGGCCCTAATCATGGTGTTGTAGGGCGAAAATATAATGGTTGTATTATATCGCAATGCAACTTATTACCCGTCGATACACTGCAGTATATCATAACATTCAGTTTCGTTCGAAATAAAATTCCAAATAACTCTTCAAGTTGTTCACTCCTGCAGTCAAGCTGTTTCATCCGCATTGCGCTTGAGAACAGAAAGTTTCTCTTACTTTACTCTTACGTTACTTTCGGGGAGCTGTTATTTTCGGCGGGGATGGGGGGGAGGCATTACTTTCGGAATTCTACGGTATGATTTTAGATGTTGAATCTTTCGAAAAAAGTTATACCATCCAGATTCTCTAGAGCATCACAACACAAGTATTGTTATGTTTACCACAACTACGAGGTTTTACTCACAGAGATGGGCGCCCAACAAAGCCATGACACATAAGATTCGTTCATTTCAACTTATGAAATCAAATACAACGTTAACTCGTTAAGAGGCATTATTATGATAAGCATTTGGCTCATTGTTAGCCGGGTTTGCTCCGAGTCAAAGTCGTTTTTATTATATAAAATTAGTTCATAAAGACAGCGCAAGGTTTATTTACAATTGCACCCCGAACATACAAGTGTAAAAAAAAAAACGCGAACGCGACGCGTGGCAGTAAAAGAATCGTACTTTGCCTCGTGTGCGTGTCTACGGTAATGTCATTGGACACAAAAATAGGCGTTCATTCCAATTTAGTTTTGCTAATTTTGATCTTGCTCTTATCTTACAGTTTAATCATTAAATTTACCTTATCATGACGATAAAAAGATAATCCAATAGCAGATGTTAAATAGTAAATAAGAAACAGGAAAACAAATCCTTGCATATTTATCTACAGTATTAACGCTTCCTTCGTCTCTAAAATTGTTTTCATAATCGTCCTCTGGGTCATCAGTAGACAGTCGTCTTCGCCGCCCGTGCGAGGCATGGAGACAACTCCCGCCATCCATGTTACTTTCAATCAGTGAATGTTCGTAACTGCTGTTCATTTCTCCAGTTTTGCTCCTAGCTAGTTTCCGTAGATCAGATTCCTCCTAGGAAAGTAAAAATGTTTGATATAATTAACCCGGAATCTTACATCATGAGAAACTGGCCATACCGGGAGATAACAGGGGATAAACCCCGGGGGAGCTTCGTGGGGCGGAAATGCCAGTTGGATAGTTTGAATGAAGCCCCAAAGGAAACCTTCCTGTAACAAATTGATAAATAAGTGCTAGTTTAAATTATCAAAAAACTGCATCAATGGATAATGCAATTGAAGAGTTTTTACTGACTTGGCATCACGGTATATTAGCCATTACGTATGGGTTATTGACCAAGTGTGAGGTCAAGATGGCAGGATATTGGCCAAGTTCGTTTTTTGCGTGTTTGTGGACCGAGACGGAGTCGAGGTCCATAAACTCGCAAAAAAAGAACGAGGCCAATATCCAGCCATCTCGACCGAACAAGCTTGGTCAATAAAGGATTTATTATATGGCTTTAGGGTAAATTTTTCTTGCAGGACACGGCGGGTAGTCCCGAGCAGGCAAGATAGCTCCATCTTGCCCGCTCGGGTAGCCAATCACAGCGCAGGATTTGATTCATCTTGCCCGCTCACGGAGCTAGCCATATAATAAACAGCGTTAATACGTTACACGATTCAGTTAACATTTCATCCTCAGTCTGCATTTTACCCCCGGTCTGCAGTCTGCAGTCTGCAGTTCGCAGTCCGTTTTTAAACTGACCTTGTCTGTGCTGCCATATCTGGTTCTTGAAAGCGATAAATCTTCTGGATCATCCTTCAGTCCTTTGACCTTTCGTAGAATGTTCGTTCCCTTTCGGGTCAACTTCTTCGCTTGTGACTTCACAAAAGTTGAACTCGGATACTCTACCAAAGCAGCGAATACGTACAGAAAGGAAACACAAAGGAACCAGTCAATCGCTTTCACATAGCTGACCTTCGGCATCGACGCTTGAATTCCGAAGATCAAAGTCGTCAGCGCGAGAACTGTCGTGATGCCGAGGGCGACCCGAGCTGGCGGCGAGTTTCGTGGAATCCAAAACGAGACCCAACTCAGAATGGTGATGAGGATTGTAGGAATGTAAATCGAAACGACGTAGTAGAACTTTTTTCGTCTGATATAGAAGGTTAACTGCAGCATGGAGAAAGTACCTAAAGTAAAAAATAAATTTGCATTTATTGACGTTTGCTGGCTAAAATTACAGTGCAACTACTCGAGCCGGGCCACCTAGAAGAAAAGTTACCAATCAAAACGTAATGTGAGAACAATGGACTGGTTGCTTCTGGTGACGGCAAGTAACGGTCTGTTTGACGTAAAAACATGAACACTATCGACTCCTCTGCGTTGTATGACCTATATACATTCTCAGAGATCCTGACGTCGAATTATTGTAATGATAAATCTCGCTCGGAAAATTTAGCTTGAAAACTCATTTTAAAATTTTTTCCCAAATTTCTTTTCCATTCAAATTTGCAAAGCTTGATCGGATTTTATGACGTCATTACGCGGTTGGGCGTTTTTAAAATACAGTGTTGCGTGAATCTAGGATATAAAAGTGCTTCTAATCGTTTGTAATTCACGTTCCAGATGAATATGTACGGTTCCAATAAAAAATCTTCTTCCGTAGACTCCACAATGAGATCTCTAATTACGCAATGTCGTCATAAATTACCCGAAGTAAACATGGCGACGCCCAGGTGTTGTAAACTGAAAACCAAACACTTCGCATTCGAATCAAGAACAGGGATATCAACTTTAAACCCGAGGATCAGTTACAGAGAACCATTAAGTATACTTTGGAACTTGAACTGCTTCTCAGACAAGACGCCCTTTCAGCTTCTGTCATGGTGAAAACCAGGCTTTATGGAAAATCGATGACAAAGTCGTTTAGCCTCGTCATGTAATTTTAGTATGGAATGAAAATGTCATTATTACAATAAGGCCCGAAGTCGGTTTTACCTGTACCTGTTACATATGAAGCTGTTATTTCATCAACTGAAGTCCCGTCAACCGCAAACTGTGACATAATCAGTTCATCTCCTATGGCCACGGCACTCTCAAGATTATCTCTGCCCTCCTTAGCGTCCCACTTATAGTACAAGTCGTCAGTGGTCATGCCATCTGCAGGAGAAGTCAGTTATGTACTTCAACGGTTTTCAATTGAGTGTCGAAAATAATCAGGCAATTACTTTGGTTTTACCACAGTTTGAGATTAGCTGAGTAGCCAGTCAGTCAGGAATTGGTTTGGTCAGTTTTGGTTTTACGACACTCAAGTGAAAACCGCTTTAAGCTTATTTTCAGGATCTTAACAAGATCTATTGAATAGACTACGGATAAGAGTGTTGTTTCATCCCGTTTTATTCTTCGTTTATTGTTACTGATAAAGAGGATAAGTATCAACGCCTTCTTTTCGCTACAGTTGTTAAAGTTAATAAATCTTTTGCTGTGGTTAAACCTTCTCAGCAGATTACGTTGATAAACCGAACAAATGGGCACAGTTCCAGTTCCTTAGTGTCTTAACAGTTTTAGGTTATAAATGCACATTAATTGCAACGAAAGAGAAATCTACTCACAACTTTCAAACAGCAGGCTGCAGTTTTGTTTATCCATGGGATAATTTCGAAGATCCATCTTGCACGCCGCTATCACAGTCATTCTAAAAAAGTGGAACGAGCAGTCACATCCATTAATTCTTATCAAAGAAATTCATTCAAACAAAACAAGTCTAACCGAAGAAGAATTACCCCGAAGACAGGATATTCCCTTGGGAATGTCAGTATTAGTGTGAGACGGGAGTAAGGCCGCGCTTTTTCCCTCTAATCCCGCCACGCATTTTGCATTGGTCGAGCATGGGTTTGGAGGGATGCGAGTACAAGTGGAAGCGGGATGCGAGAAGACTGGAATTTCAATGACTGGATGCGGAATAAAAATACTTCGACGAGGCGGGATTTTACCATCCTGACAAAGCGGGATACGGGATAGTTTTAAATTGGCGGCGGAATGCAGGATGGAAAACAGAAAAAGCACTCTTAACGGCGTTACGCGGAGGACTGGAACTCTAACCAGGCGGGGACGAGGTGAACATTCTGAGTTGGGCGGGATGGCGGGATTGAGCCAAAAAGAGTGGAGGGATGCGGGATTGAATAAGCCTTTGTTGGACTCTCTGTACTGGCCTCTTGATCTTACATAAATCTCAGGTTTCCAGCTGACGTATGACTATTTCTTTCAATTGTGTAAGCTGGCCATCAACTTCAAAAATTACCTTCATTGGCACAGTTTACCGAGATTCAGCACGGGGGGGTGGGGGGTACTCCCACAGAATACCGTGAAGTTTCAAAAGTAAAGACCCCAGTTACTTTCGGATTCAGCCTTTTCCTGTCGGAGGGCCGCAACTTTTGGTGGGTCGATACTTTTGAGTGGCTAAAATGTTTACAATTTATAAGCCTACCCACTGTGGTAAAATAGAGATACTTCGATAGCGAGATAAACAAGTTAAATCTTGCATAAAAAACACGTTATTCTACATTAAGACTGAGTAATATATTGCGTTTTGAGGGGCCTCATTTTCGGAATTTTACGACATAATAATAAAAGTGAGTACTATTGTTGCCTTTGGAACTTCACGATGATATAATAGGCTATTTTCATTTGTGTGCCCAGTTACGTGGCCTAAAAATGCAAGTGAGGTTGGAGGTGACCTTGTTTTGATACAAACCTCTAACTAGCCAACTAGCTAGCATTATAACAACTTAATCCACATAACAAAAACAGTGAGGTCTGTATGAAAACAAGGTGACCTCCAGCCTCGCTGCTCTTCAAAGGCCAGGTCACTGAGCAGACAACTGTAAAATGGTCTATTATATTTTATTACCTTTGACTGTAGTCAACCTTTCCATCTGGATATACTTTGAGAAGAAATTCTGTCTTGGGTGCGGAGCTGGACTTTTCGTTGTTCACGTATGTATCGGGAATCCAGATTTGTTGTATGATGTCTCCATTTAGCGTCAGGTTTCTCTTGTCATAGTATTCTCCAAACTTAAGCCGCGAGTCGTACCACGATTGCCGCATGAAGAACGTACTTTCAAATTGCTTCAATTGAGACAACGATAAAACAAATTAAGGTCCGTGCAAATGCCACAACTTTGGGGTGCAATTCTTAACAACCGTCTACACTACGCCGGGAAAATTTGAAAATGCAGCTTTATTACATTTCTACGGTTAGGCCTACCGTCTACGCTAATCCACCACGAAAACGGAGCTTTTCGAAATCGCTCTTCAAACCCGGCGGAGGAATTTAAAAACGTCGGCTTTGCGTTATAGTGTGGACGGAAAACATTTTGAAAACGGAGCCAGTTTTCGAAAACGATAATCGTGTGATTTCCCTGACCGAGTTTTAAAATTTCTTCCGACGTAGCATTTAATTTTCAGAGTTAAAACACCGATTCCAAATCTCTTCGACGTAGTACAGACAGGACCTTAAACCGTTTACCGACATCCTTGAAATTCAATGTGCACACAGAATTTCTCGCTCACTGCGTTGCGGCAGTAACCTTTTACTAAAACACTGCGCGCAATAGTTTTATCGCCTGTCTACTTATTGCAAAATTGCTCTGTTATTAATTTGAAAGTGTGACCAACATTTTCAAAACTGAGCGCCGTAGTTTGGTGTTTGGAATGTGGGACGTGAGGCGTGGAGTGTTGAGCGCCATTTGCTGTCTCAGACTATCTTTTCGAAAACTCATTAATAATTCATCAAGTTTAAACATAGAAAACCATAACTGTGACGGTGTTTGGATATCAGATCAGTCTCAATTAGGGTAGATTTTTACGATTTCATTTCCCTGTTTTCTCGATCGGCTCCTTAGTTTAATTTTGACTGGGAAGATATATTACTCAAGACCGTTTTTGACCACATTTCCAAACACCTCGAAGTTCGTCAATAATACTCCTCTGCGAGTCGTATTTTCAACTCTCTTCTCGGTGTTTGGAAATGTGGTCAAACACGGTCTTTCGTGTTTGATATATTAGATCTCTAGTCACGTCAGAGCAAAAAAACTAAACATCTTTGGTACATCTTCTTGGCTTCTGAATCCAGATACTGTCACCATTTTAGTTTCGTAATGAATGTTACGAATGTTATCAAGAGAAGGTAACTTACCTTGATCTTCTCTTGATATTACGTATTTATTTGGACAAGACTCGTTATGACACAATTCCTCTCAAAAGCAGTATTTGAAAGAAAACCAGTATTTCAAAGATTTTACTTTCACTAAGTATTTGTGTGGGTATCCTTTTCATCTTTGTTACTTTGGGAATTTGCTGGTGAGGAACACTGCATTTTTCTACTTCAATGTTCAGGCTTGGGGTAAATTTAGCTGGCCTGGCGTCAGTAATAAAACATCAGGGCCCAGTTGTTGAAAGGCTGGATAACGCTATATATCCGCTGGATAAATCACTATCCAGTGGATAAGTGTTAACAAAGAGAATACACTATCAGCTGGATAGTGATGTATCTGGTGGATAGCATTATTCACCCTTCGCACAACTGGGCCCAGAGCTTCTACAGACTGCGTCAAAAGCTTTGAACAAACCGACATTTATTTTCTCCTTAGAATGTAATACAAAAAGCAGTATGCAAGCCATGAGAATACAGGAACTTATCAGTTAGCTAACTAGTGTACTCTACTCACCATTTCCCTTTCATCGAGTCCACCTAATGACGTGATAAAAATAGATACTAGCACTTTTACAGGTTCACCTGAAACCGAAATGAAAATAGCTTCATGAGTGCGCTGACTATGGAGCGTATACACATAACGTCATGGCAGCCATATTGGTGTTACAAAATAATGAAACGACCGCCATGTTGGTGTACCAAACCAATCCCGTGGGAGTTCAACTCTTTTCTTATGTAAACATTTTGTTTTGTTCCAATAGACTAGCATGGCTGCTGGACACATGAGTGCATACGCTCTATATATTTGACAAATGGACGTCAGTTTTTCATGCGTCTGTCCTGTTATTGATAACGATTTTATTCACAACATTGTCAAAGTAGCTGTGGATCCACAAGGCGTGCCGCTTCAGTTTGAATTATAAACCCTCAGAGCTATAAAGAAGGGTGTTTTTAGCACGTCATACTGTTGTTATGGTAACCTATTGTGTCACGAAAATTATAACAACGTGTTCACCAATGATTGGGTAGTAATGTGATACCATGATTGTTGCATCAACTAACAAAGAATGGTTATAATGACCCATCAAAATCTAAGTGCTGGGAACTGATTTTAGCCGCCTTAAGTGTCAATGTATTTAGCACTGTTGTGCTAATTGGGGACACTGTAAATAAACAAACAAATATTTCAAATAGAACATAAACTATCGAAAATCCAAATTGGTGGGAGGCTGACCAGTTGGATATTTACACAAAGCGGTCGAGGAGTTGAACTCTGGACTACCGAGAACAAATCCAGATAGCGGTAGGGCGGAGGATTTGAACCAGGGACCTCCAGATTTCAAATCCAGCGCCCTAAACAACTGGGCCAAGCCGCTTCCACCTTCAAATTACCTTACCTTCAAAGTTAGGTCTGAATCGCTTGTCGTAGTGCTTCTCGTCCAGAAGCATGCGTAGCACATGCGATGCATTCATACCACTCCAGTATTTGGAAGATCTAAGTGAAATAAGTTAGTCCTCAGATGCGGGAAAATAGAGAAATATAACTGAATAAAAGACTCCTACCCTAATATTTTCCTCCCTCGGCGTCCGAGGAAACCGTATAATCTTGACCAAAAATTAAAAGAAAACTTGAAACAAATAAGTCATTCCTTCCCATCCCAATTGACTCCATCTCCCAATCACAGAGCCAAACATCCTCGTAAAAAAAAACCATTACCCCAAACCTAGGGCTATAGGCTTAGAATATCTCTACTAAACACGTCGTTTTATTTGCATGTTCATTTTACAGCTGTCGAGGTCTCAGTTTGTTTCGATTCACAACCATTGTGCAAATCAATGAGAATTTTTACCTCGTTCAATTTTTATATACACTGGAAATGTTTCATACATAAAGTCCTTTCCAAACCATCTTTGAAAGAATTCAAAAACAAAATTTCTTTTGGTAGCAAGCCATATCGATATCCGGCAGTCGAAAAATAATGCAAACATCCCTCCAAATTAGCACAGTTTAAAGAATACAGAATGCTGGTCGACCAGGCTCGCTACAAACTTCAAATCACACAGCTACCCGTTGACTTTACGATACTTATAAGAGATGCCTAATAGCAGATCTCAACTGCATGAAAACATCCCTGACTACAATGCAATATGTTAAACATAATTGCTTTTTACAAACAAAACACCGTCGTTTTATTAAAAATACACGTTTTCTCTTTGTTTTCCATTCCCGTAAATTTGCCATTTGACGTTTTTTCGCCGCCTGGCTATTTCACGGCGTATTCCCGCGCTTAAGACAAAAAACGCTCGAAGTACGATCAAGAATATCATTGCTATGAACGTAATGTCAAAATCATCGACGTTGTCCTTACACCTTTCGCCAAAATATCAATATTTCCACCTGTCGTAATATCAACAAATTTTTTTCATATGATTTGATTTTTGCTGCTCCCGATGGCAATAGAGAAATTATTTAGCCTACCTTCATATTTAGAGTCATTTTATAAATACACGATGCTCGCATTGACTTTCCCGTGTGACTTGTTATTATGTCGACATGTAATAGTCTAAATAATGTTGATAATTATCATTTCCCCTATATTACCTGTTAAATATTCGATGTTTTTTTTTTCCATACCTTGTCGGCGATTCTTCTTCTCTGGAATGAACTAACACAGAAACCGCCGCGACGAAAAGCGAGAAGTACAGTTTTGGCAACATTTGCTGTCTTTACACTACGAGTGATGGAAACCCGCCTTCTTTACGCATCCGTTTAAACTAGAAACAAGAGAAGAAACCAAACGTTAAACACTTACTCATTAGCGATGAAACATTTTTAAGGGACTGTAAGTTAACAATATCCCTTACCCTAACAGACGAAAAATTGGCGAAGACAAATTTGTCCACCTGAGATTAAGAAGCCATGTTTTTTCCAGGGATTTCAAGAGGATTTGCTCGTAAAATGTCGTTGAATTAAATACAGCTGTTCCCTATTTGTAATAAGCTTTGTTGTATCTGATAGCTTTTCTTTCGATCATGTTAATTTGCTATTGGCGCAAATCCCATCCCGATGAACACAGTTTTACTTGCTTGTCACGAAATTGTCATTTATGACTTTCGGACGCGCAAAAAAAAAAATCGGAATCCAAACTTTAGAGTCGCAAGCACTTGATCCTATCAAACTTGAAGAGGATCACGCCGTGCAACACTCGTTTACGCGGCTAGCCTACTATAAATCAAGACTAGAACGTGGGAAATTTTGCATTGCAAATTAAACCCACGTTCATTGTTAAAGTAATAAATTCGGCTTGTTTTAGCAGAGAGCTTCCTAAGCGTGCCAGAAAGCTAAGAAAACAAAAAAAATTGGCTAATAGTTAAATTGGCAAAGAGTGGTTAAATTTTACTTTCCAAATTAAACTCAGACTTAAGGTTTTCTTTTTTTAAAACCAAGCTGTAGAACAAAAAGTTTTATGCAGGAAAATAAAATGTCGAAGCTACCATAAACCAGCGTGTAGTCTTTACAGCTAACTATAAAAGCTTCATTACACTGCACTGCCAATTTGATCAAAAAAAGGAGCCTAGCAGGATATTTGCATGTTTTGAAAACAAATCCACTACGACAAAGTAGCTGGGACTCCTTATTTGACACTGACAAACGGCGATGCTTGCATGGTACGGCTATGGAGCTGTGAATTATATTGGTTGACCGGGAGAGAGTTCTTTTCAGAATTTCAACTGCTGATACGTATTATCCTACCTGGGTAAAGAGAAATACTGATGAATGGCTCTGTTCTTTGCCTCTCAGAGAAGAAAAGGAACTTGAGCTACGCACAAACACTGGATGTTGATACCTTTTAGAGAAATGATTCTGAAATACTCTCAGGAGCATCACTGTGGCTTTTGTATCGGTGTTTCTCTTATTTATTGGAAGCGATGGAATAAATTATTAAAATGGTCACGTACGTAAACCCGCGAGGAATAAGTAAGCTAAGTGTTTTTTAGTTGTTTCAAAAATATCAAGAAACGGCCAACTGGGAAGAATATCATGGCTTTTAACCCTTCATCGCGGTCTCTGATGATTGAACAGAGCTAATTAATAATTTGGTTAAATTGTCTGTTCTTGTTTTTTCTCTTTTTTTTTCTTTGTTATTTTTTTTTGCTTTTTTTTTTTTCGGTAATTATTGAATCGGACCTGGTGCCGTTATTAGAGAATGCATGCTGAAATCAGAAATTAAAATACACCTGAGAATTGATCACGTCCACTTACAAAAGAATTGTGACTGTTCCCTGCAGATTATTCTTTCCGTATCTAACGAACAGTCGGTCAATTGAGGGCAAAAATTGCAAAAATTCAAAAGAATAAGCGATTAAAAACTGATGTAAGCTTCGCGTGTCAATTTTTGAAAATGGCATCGTGTTGTCTACTACTATTAAGCGGAAAACAAATTAAATCGGCGATCTATTTTTTTTGGCTTCAAACACTGTCAGATTAAGTGATAGAATTCATAGCCTTAGTTAAAAGCCTTTGGAGCAAGTAGAATCTTGAGGATTAAGTATAGAATAAACTCAACTGACTCACGTAATGTAGACAACACCAATGTGCTGTGGCGTGTTCGTTTTTTCATTCAGATCGCTCACGCAAGTTAACTCCGGTTTAATAAGTAACGTTTTTATGTCAAAAGAATCAGTAATAAAAGAATTCTTTCACACTTTTGTTCGGTCCGCACGTTGTGAACCTAAAATAGACTTCGTTCCCGGGCAAAATGCCAACAAGCTTGGTGTATAACCGTTGTATGTCCACAGAACTGTTTATAAGTCAAGCAAGCAATATATCATTATATTTCTACTCCCAAAAATTATATAAAACTAATATTATCGTTTGGCGGTAAACATCAATGAAACCTAAAGCAAACTGTCGTCCGATGAATTATTTAGAACCTCACTTAACTTGCGACATCCCACAGAAAAACTGGATGTGCTATTACTGCATTCTCTTTTCGACCTCTAAAAAGAGTACAGGTGAAATTGTTAGGCTGTTTGGAGCTTCAAATTGTGCCTTTAAAATAGTGAGGTATTTCACGGATAATATACCTTTTTAAAAAAAAGTGCACGTTCCATTATACAAAGCTACCATGAATTATTAGTATGAATATTTCATCAAAGTCTGCAACATTAATATTTGCGCGAGGCTTAAGATAAAGCCACAATCCTTGGCAAAAAGCGCCTCGAACCTGCTGTTTGGCAGATCGTGTCAAAACGAACCATTTCTTCAATTGCTACTAACATCTGCCTGAATAGAAAAAAACATCCGAAACATGACAACTAGGACCAACTAGAATATTCTGCCTGCCTACCTCGAAATTTATTAATTGATACAGAAATTGCCGATAACAAGAAAGCAGTCTTCCCGATGCCTTTGTAATCATGTCTAGACCTGTTACTTGAGAGGCTTTCTTCGTCCGTTCTTCTCTGCTAACCACTACAGCAACATTATTTTTACTTTAACAGCAGATGAGAATAAAAATAAAAAACATTTACAGTGGTACACGGTTCAGTTTTGAAACAGAAAGAGTGTAGAAAAACCGTTATTTTGATAAATGAACATTTTTGAGTTACACGAAAGTGGACAATGAAGGCCTTAACACGAACAGCAATAGCAATATGTTGTTTCGTATAAAAAGACGATCTCCTCAAAGTCATGTGCATGTAGAGATAAAACAAGAGTAACTCTCGTGGATCACTGTCTTGGTGCTAGTGCCGTAGCACAACAGCTGAGGAAAATAAATTTAAAACAAATCATACTGACAATCTCACCTTCATTTCCCACATGTAGTGGTCATGAGAGCTGACTTTGTGTAGGTGTTTCTTCAAAGACTTCTGACGTTTTCCCCAGGTCGAATTTTAGTACCGCTAACACTGAAAATTTGCTCCTGGTGGTCATTTGTCGCTAATGCTCTGGTAAACCTGTCGTGCCAAATTTGACTTAAAACTATTTTGACTGTGAAATTTACATTCTGTGGTCGAAAAAAAATACCACAACACACTTCTGCCTATTAAAATGGCAAGTTAAATTCACAAAGTTGAAGTTGTCCCTCTGCTGACAAAATCAATTAAACATCGTTTTGTATTTTTATTCTCTTGCCGCGAACTCTACTCCAGATAAACTGAAGCTACATTGTGTCACTCCCATGACATCAATTGAAACTCGCTAACTACTAATAACAATTTCGTTTTGCCCGAAGCAATTCCTATTGTGGTTAGCTACTAATGGTTTCCACCAAGTAATGTTAAAAAGGAACTTCAATTCGCAACTTTTTATTATTTTGATATATCTGTTAATGGTTTGTTGAAGATGAAGAGTAAGTGAAGTGAAAATTGTTTTTCTTGAATGCCGTTCTCGTAGTGTTTTAATTTTTTCCTTTTATCTTCCTTTTTTTCAAGATGGCGGCTCTTTACAGCGAGAAGACATTAATGACGAAGTTGCTTTCCTCTTCACACGATGCGATAATGATCAAAGCTTAGGGGAAGGGTGCGGGAGTATTTTGGTGCACAATCTTTGGGGAATTAAACTTGTTTTGAAAACATCACTTTACAGAGCCAAGACAAGCTAGCTAGTTAACGCCCTACCTCATCGAATTTGAATGGATTTAAGCTAAATTTTTTTTCCCGGTACGAGGTTTAAGGAAATAACGTCAATTAAACGAATGAACTCCACGTCTCAGTTGCAAAATACACTGCATATGATTCTTATTTATGTCTTGTATTGATGACACAAAACCCTAACCGATATATATATATATATATA
>Ga0126338_10001810_pt1 | contig 14191 bp, 5 predicted proteins | sample OrbCmetagenome_2_FD_92529 | JGI IMG/M metagenome (GOLD analysis project Ga0126338, IMG submission 92529) | Coral microbial communities from Petempiche,Puerto Morelos, Mexico - Orbicella C C metagenome | ecosystem: Host-associated > Invertebrates > Cnidaria > Coral | place: Petempiche,Puerto...
ATTTCCTTTATAACATGCATCATAGGCCTTTCCACAAACATCCGGATATTTTTTGGGATATTTAGAAGTTTCCAAGATATTTAGAAAATTTGAGGATACAGTAGAACCCCGATAACATGAACTCTGAAGGGAAACGAAAAACAGTTCGAGTTAGGGGGTTCGAGTTATCGGGTTCGATTGAATATCCAACTTGCCATGTTAATAATTGATAGTTTGCTGATCTTTCAGCACCGCATCCACTATGACTCATACGATCAAGTTGTCCGAGTTCGAGTTACCGGGGTTCTACTGTATTTAAAAATATTCATAGCTTTTCTTGGCTTAGCCCTGTGTTTTCCTCGCTGTTTACTCGAGACAATTCTTAGTTCTATGCTAGAAACAATCCAGTTCAGCTGTTTCTCGCTTGTAAACTGTATTCCATATTACTAAAAGCTAAAAAGCAGCAAATTTCCAAAATGGCGGATGGTGGTAACATCGAAGCCCCTGAATCTTCTTCTTCAATTTCTACTACTGCATGGAAATTTTGGCCCAAATAATTTAAAATCGGACTATTTTGCAACAAAAATATGAGATATTTAGAAGATTTTTTGAGAATTCGCGGAAAGATATTTAGACGTGATATTTGTAGAAGAGTCTAATGAATCGACATAAACAAATCCTCACGCATGATTGTAGTTTCCTCTTTCCGTTAGTAAACGTTCCAAATGTTTTCTGTTTCCACTACGACGCGATTATCAACCAATTAAAGATCAGTAATAAGCAAAAAATGGTACATTAATTGATATTCACACGCACCTCATGGCAGCCCATGGCAATGCCCCAATCACTGCATCCCCTCCTGCTCCGTCCAGCGACTACAGTCAGAAGCAGGGAGAGAATCACCAGAAATTTTAGAGCGTTCATCTTCAACATTCCACCAGAGTGAAACACAGAGGAATCATGGTGCTTTTAAAACTCCTTTGGATTATTGAATTATTGATCGGCAGGAAACTCGACTATCTCATAACAAATTTATTGGCATGCAATCCAAGATAACTATCATATATCTATCTGATTGCTTTCATACCATTGAGGATCTCTCCATAAGTATAACGATGCTTCACTACCACCTGCTCCTCGAGTCTTGTGTTCCTCAGAGATGAGACGGATGCCATTTACACGACACCTAATTATGCTTACCATCACTTTCTGACTATCCCTTGGCTGAAAAGGCCTCTTGACACTTAATAGCTACGCGTGGTATCAAATTGTAAATAAGTAATTTTCTTAAGCATGAAGTGGAAAAGTAATGATTTTATGTAAATTTTATATTATCCTGTTGAATGTTGTTTTCCTGATTGTTTCGGCGTTATTAGATTATCTTTAGCTAGATCATTTTCTCCGCAAAGCGACATTGTTGACGGTTCCTAGATCAAGAAAGTACGTTTGCTAGCTTTGTCTGAAACTTGTATTTTATTCCGAGTTAATGAGGAGATGGGTCGACACAAAAAAGAGATAAATCAGTGTTTATGGAATAGAAAGATTTATCTAATGTCGATCTCTAGTGTGCAGTTAAAAATTAAGAGTTCCTTAATTATAAGACGCTGTAAGCGTCTAACAGCAAAGATAATTTCCATGAGGGGAAATTTCGCCTTTAACTGTAACCACCATTGATCCTTGTGTGATGTGTCTTGTTCTAATCAACTTAAACACAAATTCGTGACCTACTAGAGCCGAATTTTATACGACCGTGATGATTTTAACCTTGTTAGCTCGTGGCATTCCTAATAAGGTGTATGACGTGCTATATATGTGACCGCTGTAAGGCTAAATAACGCCCTTAATTGTAGATGAAGTATAATCAATCAAGTGCGGGGCAGCGACATCTAGCATTGAAGTTCCGGTCGAGCTGTGCTTCAGGTGGACCAAAATTAGTACAAATTACCTCAGATCCAGATGATTGAAGATTTATCTTGTTTGATATCAGGTTAAGAGCTAAAAAATTCATATGGCCACGACATACTCATTATCCATATATCTTTATTGATATTATTGAAAAGCAAGCCACTAATTATAATTAACATAGAAAGTACAAGTACACCTTTCAATTTAACGATGTTAAATCAGACAACGAAATATCTTGTGATTTTACGAGGAACAGGACACAATTTGTTAAATTTCTGTTACACGAGTTACAAGTTCTTGGAATAGTACGTCCGTGACTTACAATTCCTTTATCGTTTTTTTTTTTTCATTTTATCAGTTAATTAACATAGAGGGTGCACCTTTAAATTTAATGATGTTAATTCAGACAACGAAATATCTTGTGGTTTTACGAGAAAGAGGACACAATTTCTTACAATTTCTTACGAGTTGCAAGTTGTTGGAATAGTATGTCGGTGACTTAACGATCCTTAGTTTATTGTATTAAAAATCAATATGCGAACAAATCTTTTTTCATGTCCTTGTATCCATAATTCGTGGGCATTCCTTTCAAGTAGACCTCGTCACTTTCCACCGCCTTCTGTTGTTGATCTTGATTTGAAAAGCCACGATATTCTTTTGCAAAGTTGATAGAATCTGTTCTTTTCACATCATTCTTAAATGAAAAAGCAAATAATAAGATAGTCAAACATCTTCATTTGATTAACGTAGATCCCAGTTTCAAGCTTGCTACTGCTAGATGTCTCGTCCCATACATTTGTCGTTGAACGCGAATGTGAAGAACCTGGCGATACTCCAAGATAACATCCCATAGCCCGGAGGTGCTTCCTTATATGGGCTATAAAGGTATGTGCGGCCCCAAAGGGTAGGGTTTTTCAGTCGTTTTGGTCATATATAGGGCATCGATTTTGGCCATTTTGGCCATAAATAGGGTATGATTTTAGCACCCTAGTCTGTCTTGAATTGGATATGTTTCTTAGAAGAAGCTACTTTTTCATCATTATCAACAAGATCATTAGGGCACCTGTGCCGCAACGGTCACAAATGGGGTATCGAAGTTTTGGCCAGGTTATAAATAGGGTAGCAAAAAATCACAGATTTTGGTCGTAAATATATCAGTGTAACGGTTTTGGGAAGTGGGCCGCACACTTCACCCAACCTTTTGGGAGAACTTTCCCCCCCGGGGTCCCATTATCGTAGGAAATTCAGTTAAAATTTAATTGGATTGATAATCGTGACGATGTTTGTATGTCTGACCTTAACAATCATGAATGATTTTCTCTAATTGCTCTTTACGTTTAGTTTAGACTGAGAAGATGTGTCAAATATTCCAGAGAGTGTTTTACCTGATTTCAATACTCTGCTGTGTGTTGTGGTTTCAATTATCTTTTCGATATTTGGAAATGTGCTGAAACCCGATCGCTAGTGGCCCTGTGGAACCGTAAAAAAGTCACCGAACGTCCGAAATGCTCCCCAAATTGGCCAAAATATTCGCAAAGGTACATACTTAATGTACTTTTTGGCATGCTATTGGACGAAGCTGAACATGTGTGAGGGTCTGGATGGTCTGAGGGTCTGACTTTTCAGCTTCGAAAAGCTCTTTTTTAAATAGTTAATAGAGGGAAATGGTTATGAAACTCGACAAAGTTCTTTATGGTATGCTTTTGTTCTCTTTTATTGCCTTGACCGTGCACAAAACACAATAGTTGTTTACTACTGACCGAGGAACTAACCAATAGAAATGTTTTGATTACGTAACTCACGCATAGTGTATGAACGCAAAACAAAAGATCGTGCACGGTGGTGGACCTTCCAACATAAACATTGTCATCTTTATTTGCTGCTTTGATATTTGCCGGGCTTCGTAACTATTCCCCTCTATTTTACAATGTTTAGACGGATCGCTGAGATCTGAGACCTACAAAGTTTTTACTAATAAATAAGAAATGGACTTAAGTGCTAGCAGGTATCTGAGAATTCGTTTAACTAATAGCTGAACTGCTTTAACACCCTCAGCCATACTTTTATGTATGAAAAACGTTAGACTTGCTACAAGTCGACCTTCGCTTAATCATCGCTTCGCTTAATAACAAAACTAACCATGGGAATGAAATATTATCGGAAAGGAAAGTGATGTACCTTGTACTAACCGAGTTCGAGGCCCATACTGTATAAGTTACGGACCGAGTTTTTTCGAAGGGGATAAACGAGGATCCGTAACTTACAGTACGAACCGAGAAAACGAGGTTAGTAAGATATTTATTATATCTCTACTGTGTGTCTGGCAGGTCCGGGAACGATTTCTATTCCTGCGGAACGGCTTCAAATTTTTGACGCACCTCGAAAGCAAAACGAGTCAATCTGAAATCGTTGGTGAGGTTTTAATACACAATTTCAGAAGTAAAAGAAAGTTTTAAACTTTACTCGCTAAAATAGTTAAGAACACTTGGCGATGAATCAAGAAACATTTTGGCAACAAAAACATCTTTAAATTTTAGCGAGCCGTACAGTAGAATACGTCCCTCTAAATTGACGAATCACAGCGCGCGTACTAAATGAGAAATATAATAAAAAAACGCATACGTCTTCAGTTGAACTGGCAATCTATCATGGTGGTTAAATTCTATATAACAGGAAGGGGAACAGGGTTTTTGTAATGTCCCACGACTAGAGGAGAAAATATCTCAAGGGTGGCGAATTAATCTTTGTCTTTTCTCCCCAGATATGTCACAGTGAGGGGTTGATGACCAAAATTTGATTCCACGTTATGACCATCAATTTTAAAATCAAACAATGTAATTCACATCTTGAGCATATATTCTATTGCTGGTATAGGATTGCATCTATTTCAAGGTGCTAAGTGCTAAATTTTGTTGTCCATATCCCTATCCATGTTATCGTGGACAATGTAGGTAACGCGAAATATATCCTAAAATCTCCAAAGACTTGCTGAGGCGATAGTGCGCTCAGTAAACATACTAAATTTATAAATTTTGGGCTATTTGTTTGCACACATTAAGGTTTGTCTTCTAATCTATAGTCTTAGAGGTAGCGCCAGAAAAGAAAAGAAATTCTGAGATGAATTTATCGGTTTTTTAAAGCTTTGGAAGTTAGTGCACCACTAGAAAAATATAATTAATATTGACGTACAATTCCGAAGGAAACCAAAAATCTGTTTAAGTGTAAACCTTTCATTATCTAAATGTAAACACTTTTCCTCGCCTTAAAGCGGAAAGATCAGCCAGTTTTGTTACAAACCTTGCGACAGCCAAAAACACTACCCCATCCATTCAGACACTGGCCATTACAGAGATGGACTCCAGCCACAACTATCAAATAAATCACGACAGTCTTAGATGAATTCATTTCAGCCTTCACGCAAAAACGTACTAATTTGCTTGGAAAATAGCTGTTGTAGGCTTTGCTCGGCATATAAGTATCTGCCAAACAAAAGAAACTATCATTTGTTAGAGTAAACAAAGGATAAACATACAGAAGCTCACTTTAAAGAAGTTTTAAGAAAACCGCAAATTTAATTTACTTCAGCCCTAGACCAGTTGATGTTGCCAATTGCTTAGAAAAAATGTCATTTTTTAACGACGTTTATGAGCATTTTATCACGAAACGTCCTTTACACTTACTATTACACCGGATATTTTGGATATTTTGGATATTTGGATATTTGGATATTTTATGAAACTAAGTTAAAACTATCAGAAAATACATGCCCAACTCAAGAATCTTTTCGTTCTTTTTTGGAGAAAAAATATTGTTGCAGGACCGGATACGAAAGGGAAAGTTGTTTTGATCGAGTTGTTTGGAGCGTACGACACGCTCTCTTAAAAGTTCGAGACAACAAGAAATTTTCCAGGAAGCTGTGTGCATTGTTACTTAAAAATTTCAGGGAATCGCCTTCTTTACAAAATCGAATGTGCTCTAAATTTTCAGTTTTAAGATGAGCAAAACGTGATATCTTTCACCATAGTGAGCTTACATTCTGTAGTTTTATTTGGTTGAAACTAATGCTAAGTTGAACTTATGATGCAGTGTATACTGGTAAAATATTCAAACACCTACTTAATGACAGGAATTAAAGGAAACGTACTATATTTCCCAAAATTTGTTTGTAAACTTCTGGTTCAAATAATTCCACAGCAAAGAAAGCGGGCAATGATTTGAAATATATAACAATAATTTTTTTTCATTTGAAATTAAGAAACATGTATTTTGCAATCATATATCGATCATCCCCACTGGAATTATTTTCGTTTTTAGCAGCATTAACTGTGGACCATCATCATCTTTGAATAACGTTGCTAAAAAACAAAACAGTTCACAGCTCGTCAAAGGAAGAGAGTGTTTGGTGGAGTCGCGTGGGTTTGACTGAAAAACAATTTAGGTTTGGGTAACCTTTCAAAACGTGTTTCAGCTGCCCGACCATTAACACGCTCTAGCACAGTATTGTAAGGCCAAATAAATTAAACATTAACTGGATCCATCGATAAACATGTATAACTCAGCATATTCTCATTTTGAGCTCTTCAATGTAGTCTTAAACAGGAATCAACTTGGATAAAGTGAAGGTGGAAGGGACCGGGGATATGAAAGCCGTTTTAAAAATAAAGTTACGGTATCAAGTTCCGTGAAACGGTCTTAATTAATAATTCATTAATTTTAAAAAAATAATAATTTAAAACCTGGGTATGTTTGATGAGTGGGGCGAATTTTTCACGTTCATCTGTTGTCTACTGTTAAAAATGCAGTACTATTGAGTTTGTTACGTACTAATAATAGTTGTTGTTCCGACAGAGTTAAGCAAGTCCGCGGACGCATTTAAGTTGTGGAAAAATATCTCAAATCAGCTCTCGCATGGCGTGAAAGCCTGTTGGGGGTGTTAATGAGTTCCAAGCTTTATTTTAGTATACAATTTATTCTTTGCGTTTACGAGTCATGCATGAATAAAGTATTAGGTTGTTTTTGAAAAAAAATTGGCTGCATTTAGCAAAGGTTTTGAACAGTATTGGATGGAGAACACTCATAGCCAACGAGGTTACCAGTTGAAATAGTATAGCAGTTACGTTTTCTCAGCGTTTCCAAATTCAACGTAATTTTACACCTTATCGACAATATGAAGAGTAAAAATAAATAGATTGATATATTCAATCACCTGCTGAAACATTTGTAACACCAACGTCTCCTCATTTTTTACTTCAGAAAAAAGGTTCAATCTAAGAAATGTTGTGTTATCAATTTAGCGACGGGAGGATTAGATTGTTTTCCTTAAAACTCGTGCCGTTTCACTGTTTAGTTAAACGATAAAAGAAATCATGAATTGTTTTGAAGCGTGCTGATCTCTACCAGGTGAACTGAGTTCGCTTTATGCCCGTAAATGATGAGGATACACAAGTGGATCTGTGACATGTCACATAAATGTTCAAATTTGATAGGAATTTTGGCCACGCGAGAATTTCAATTTTGTTTTCTCAAAACATATTATTATGCAAGCATCTGTTTAAAACTAATTTAGCTCTGAGCATTATTTAAAAGGATTTTAGCAAAACATGTTTTAGTGGATTCATTATTAATAGTCGGTGATATTTTTCACGTGCTGACATTAAGCACTTAATGACTGGCCCCAAGGGAAACTGTGAGTTTTGTTTCCCCGAGACCCTCAATGTTTTACCTTATACCTCCCAACTCAAAAAATAGCTGCGAAAAAATTGTTTGCTTGACGCCTGCTGGCACACAAATTTGCAGCGGTTTCAAGGAGCACGACCTAATCACGTGCGAGTCGAAAGTTCAAGTCTTTGTTTCCCTAGGGACTTAGTGAGTTTTGTTCGATCTAGGGAATTGTTTTTCGTTTTGACCCACGACACGTGATATGTTTTGCTCCAATCGGAAAACGTATTTGAGTTGGGAGGTATAACAAATATTTTTATCCACAATTCGTTCTTCTTATTGAATAATAAAGATGAGGCTAGATATACGAGTTCTGTCTAAACAAAGTTGAACCGTGTGCAAGACACAACGTGTCGCATCTCCAACAAAAACCCGGCTGACACTTGGAATTTCGGTCCCTGTCCTTAACTACCGATTATCACGTCTCATGAAAAAAAGTGAAATTTTTACCAAACTGAACCAGGCGTGCTTTATTAGCTAGAGTGAAAACAGAAACGAAAGCATAAGCACGACATACGCAGACTCAGAAAAATGCATTATCCACATTTCGAAAGGAAACTGATGTCCTAACAAAAAATCTTGGTAACACCTGATTTCGTCTGTTTTATATGGTAAGCTTATGCTTATGCGCTTGTGAAAACCAGCTTTAACGATTCCTCACTGCAAAGTTGATTTTTGTCAATTTGATTTGCAAGAATGATGATTAAAATTATTATAGATAATGGGGGGAATGCTTTTCATTGTGGGGATGAAGTGCTCCTCTCGTCACATTTCAAAAGATTTGATTTTTGGAGCTCCAATTCCCTCCAATCTCTAACCCCTGGAGTCAGGTTAGTGGAGGCCCACTCCCTCCAAACAGAGAGGAGGCTGAGCTCCCTCCTCTCTACCCAGGAATGCTCAAAGTGGCCCTGAGAGGAGGCCGACGCCCTCCTCTCCATCTATCGTGTGCACCCCCTGGGCTGTAAATTTTGTTTGTTTAAACTCCGGGGATTCACGGGGCTAAAATAATCAGCGAGCACCTCGTTACCCACTTCCTCATTTATCAGTCACACAAAGTTGTTGTTGTCCTTATTTAAGTCAAACAAAGGGAACTTGATTAATTTGCGAGATTGATGATTAAAATCATTATTCTTGGGTTGGTTAGTCAGTTTAACTTTCATATATATGATTTAGCTGTATGAGTTCCCTTTACCATCCGTGGAATTAATAAAGGAAAATTGACTAGCATATATTATGGAGGCAGAGTCTTAAAACAGCTTAGTCAGGGATGAAAGACGTACGAGAAAATTCCTGTCATACTAGGGAAGCTAATACCCGCGATACTACAGAGATGATTTTGTTCTAAATACTATTTTATAAGCCACAGTCATTTCGCATTCAGACATAAGAAAATTCAAGAATAATTAAGAATACCTTTAATTACAGAAGCAATGCCTCATCGTTGCTAAATTGAATGATTATTAGTTTTCTCGTGCTAAAAGCTGGATTAAAAAACATGCGAACTAATAAGGAAAACGCCTTGACAAGCCGTCGCCGCATTAAAAATTAAGTTTCTAAAAGTTCTCGCCTGTGAACGAGAAAAAAACCAGGCTCGTTTATAAGGATTAAAACGTTCTTGAAACAATTCAGTAAAAGAATGGCAAAAGGCAAGGTGACTTTTTGACATTAAGAACTTTTAGTTATAATATATTAAGGCGTCTTGTAGTTGTACCTAAACGATAAACCTACCAAGTCACAAAGACTTGAATTAAACAATGTTGAAACATGGAAGTGACTGCAGCGTGCAAAAGATCTAGCTAAACAACAAACTTCTCGCTGTTCTCTGATAAGAAGCCTTTTTTTCGAGCTAACAGGAGAGAAACGTTTAACTCGGTCGATTTATGTCATGAGTTTATAAGAAACCCTACAGCTTCAGGCTACAATCTTCCAATTTTGAAGTTGCCGGACTCACTTTTTCAGTTTTTACGATTATGAAAATTCCACCCCTCAATATTTCGTATGACGTATTGTTTGTCTTGAAATTAACCTCCTACACAGGCGTTCTTATACACCAAAACCGTAGAACGTGTGCGCAGCCACGTTCAGCGTTGAATTTTTCAATTGCATTTGGAAGTGAATCGAACTGCCTGACATCTGCTTGAAGTGATAAATTTTCTTTCTCATTAATCTCAAATGAGAAAGGAATTAGTTAACCCTTTGAAATGCAGTTAACAAGATTAGGCCATGGGCGACATGATGCCTTTTATGGTCCTCTTTAAACACCGAGGTGTGATGATAAAATTATACTGCAGCCATGCATTATTTAATATATGTTTTAACTTGAAAAGCCATTTGTTCTGTGGCGTCACCCCTCCTACAAACCTCATATTTGTTAAAATTAACAAAGCTTGCAAAACATTATGTGGAAAATGTCACGCCCAGAAAACCGTCAAAACGTAAAATAGCTATCACAGGACCCTTACTTTAGAAAATAAATAAATAAGTGAATATCAAAGAAAAATAAAAAGGTTGCAAAATTTATTTTCAAGTCAAGTATCATAAGTGTGAAGCCATTCTTCCTTAAAACGTGTTCAGTGCGTGTTATTAGCTTCCATTACTTACAATTCAACGTTAATGGTTATTGTAAAAACGGGATATTGTATTGATACAAAGCGAACTTTGTGCAGGTGGCATGTCTATTGTAGGTAGAAACTTTATTTGAATGTTAACACCTTTTCTGGGCATGGAAACAGCTATATAAGAAGCCAACGTGCGTCAGGTAAACGTTAGTAAGACGTCTCACCTTCAGGTCGTCTAAAGATCGCAGTAACAATGGCTTTGAAGTTTCGGCTTGCAGTATTTCTTCTCATTTCTGTGATGCTCGAGTTGTCCTGTGTTTGTCAAGGTCAAAAGTACAAGTGCCTTTTCACAGCTTGCACCACGGTATGTATGTCACAATTCGTGAACTAAAGATTTTAACCCTGTTCAGAAGGCTTTCCAAGTATCAGTTGGACTAGTTGTTTGGAATTCAGTAAAAAGTAAATCCCCTTTGGTACAACTCGCAAGTTAATGTTAATTCTCTTTGGTAAAATGAATCGCTGGTATTGTTTTGTTAATTACACGTTTTTGACTGGGATCCCGCCAGTTCTAAGGCAGCGTGCACACCACGCCGGAGGAATTTGAAAACGCTGCTTTATTTCTACAGTTAGGCCTACCCTCCACAATAATCCGTTACGAAAACGGAGCTTTTCGAAAGAGTTCTTCAAACCGGAGAAATTTAAAAACGCCGGCTTTGCGTTTTCGTATGGACGGAAAACGTTTTGACAAAGGAGCTTCTCGAAAAAAAATGGCGTCACCAAAATCATGGAATTTCCCTGACCGAGGTTTCCTCAAATACAAACTAAAAATTACCGGTGATTCTTCCATTTATAAATTCCTCGCTTTGTGGACGGAAAACATTTGATGCGTTTTCCGAGTGAAATCTCCGTTTTCAAATTCCTCCCGCGTAGTTTGGACAGGGCCTAGGAAGTCAAAGTCATAGTCAGTAATTTTTCTTGGACAAGTCCGTCCAACGGGGAAAGGTGCAAAGTGGTTAGCCCTATGTGAGGCACCAACCCTTGGGACAAGGCCAGACCACAACACCGGGAACTCCGTACCCCTTCTGTTTGCGATAAGCGTGTGGGTTCTTTAACATCCCCTGCTAACCATGTAACACTGAATATGCAGGAGACGGGCCCTACGGTTTATAGTCCTTATCCGAGAAGACTTGAACCTCTAACCATTTGTATATGTAATTACAAAGGCAGCACATTCTCCTCAGTAATTTTAAGACCCTGAGTGTTGGTCCGATCTGGGGCTCGAACCCTCGACCTCCCACACAGCAGACTGGCGCTCTACCAACTGAGCTAACCAGGCGGTGGAAATGGGTTACTATTCATAACTGTGAATCTTTAATTCTTGATGACAGAGAAGCACAAGGCGAAGAAAAAGAAAGAGCGTAAACTGTTTTCTATGACACACGTGCAAGAACACAATGTCCATCACATGTTGACCGTCCTCTTTTGTTTTTTTAAGGGTAAACGAGATTCACCGCGGTCAATTTCACCCGAGAGTGACCTGATTCCTTTGAACGAATATAGGCGAAACAGACTGATGCGTTTGTCAGAAATGTTACGGGACGAGCGAAACAGATTCGACGATGATCTGGAAGAAAAAAGAACAGCAGCTTGACAGATAATGCCAAAATAAGAGAGAATTGTCCAAAGGGAGAAGAGAGAAAGTTATCAAAAACGAAACAGATAACATAATAGATAGCATTAAGACATAAATGTCGAGAGGACTAGTTTGTAATTCGTCTGAAATAAACATGTAATGCTTAATTAATGCCTAGATATTTTACTCCTAATTATTTTGTCCTGTGGTCAAACTTAGTTTGGTTACATTGTACACTAAGGATCGTTCGTGGCAGAATATTAAAAGAAAGCCCCGTAGCAGTCATATTTTCATGACTCTAATGAAGATTATATTCGTATTCTCGGTATTGGACTGGAACTAGCTTGCAAAGGAGGTTCATGCGGGGAAATATCATTGAAAATAGATTAATGTCATTTGCATTTGAAAAGAGTCCCCGCATTAGCCTCACTTGCAAGCTAGTTCCAGTCCAATACCGATGATATGAATATGGCCTATCGGAGAACGTTTCGGTTCTTAATTTTCTATTTAAGTCAAAAGGACAGAATCAGATGACGAAAAAAAATAAAATTATGACACTATGGGCCGGGTTGTTCAAAGCTCATTTAAGCTAATCCAGGATTAGCAAGAATTTCAGATTTGTAACTATTCGGTGAGGTTTTCTGTTTATATTGTTTGTCCTTCAGTTTTGAGTTTAAATAATCTCGAGCGAAGCTCAAACATTTTAAAGGTCCGTATGACGGTGATGCGCAAGCACCCTTTGATTGACACTAAGAGGAATACCAGAAGATGTTTATCCAAAAGAAATCGCTCAAGACACCGGGGAGTCCACACTACACCAGAGAAAATTGACAACGCAGCTTTATTTTTAATGTTAGTAGGGGCGTTGCAAGCCATTCTTCCATTTAAGCCCAAATTGAACAGCATAAGTCGTATATCAAATTTTGCTAACGTCCAAAAAATAAAAAAAAAACAGCGTACAACAACAACAACAACAGTCGACTAAATTTTCGTGCGCAAAACTACTTCAAAGTTCTGCTTTGTTAATAACCTTTCAGCATTTTTCTTGTTTAGTATTGAAAGTCATTATTTTGTTTTTCAAAATAAAACGTTGATATAGCGGTGATTCGCTATTGAATAGTAAGAAAAAGAAAATATGGCCCTTCGGCTATGAAAAAAAATTATTCACAGAAATTGCTGTTAAACCGTGCTTAATGGCTTAAAGGCTAGCTACGCTCCTGGTTAGGCCTGCCGTCCTCAGTAATCCCTCACGAAATCGGAGCTTAACAAAAGCACCCTTCAAACCGGAGGAATTTGAAAATGCTGGCTTTGCATTTAAGTGTCGAAGGAAAACATTTGAAAACGGAGATTTTCGAAAGTAATGACATGAGTATAATCATGTGATTTTCCTCATCGAGTTTTCCTCCAGCACAAATCCAAAATGACCGGTCATTGTTTCTTCTTCAAATTTTTTCGACGTAGTGTGGACCGAAAATATTTGATGAGTTTTCAGAGTGAAAACTCCGTTTTCAAATTTCTTCGGCTTAGTGTGGATGAGGTCTCAGCTTAATTCCCAGCGCCGCCCGGAATAATTTGCAAATCTCTCATGACTTTACAGTGGAATCCTTATTGGCCCGATTTTGACTCGTGTGAAATGAGCCTTTTCATATCTCCCCTCTAGGATACCAATTTTTCTTCGATCTTCTCGCAGAAATACAAAATATGCTGTGACCCATCCCTCCCTCCCTCACAAATGGCAAATAATTCCTTGAATGCCGTTACTATAACTTTCACAATCCGCGCACATGGAGAAGAGTGACATAAGCCCTTCAATTTAAAAAAATAATAATTTAGGAATTGAACCTGACTTTTGGACCTGGTAAGTTTAGAACAACAGCTTAAGGACGGTGCCTACTTTTGTTAGTGCGCACATGTTCTGCGTGCTAAGGTTGGCATTGACGTAATCAACTACGCTACCAAGCACACGAGTAAAACAATAGCAAAATTTTCTTACCCTGACCAAATCAAGTTTAATGAACGTGTACTACAACCAGGAATACCATAATAGCAGATTATCGCTAACCACTAACTGTTAACTGCTTCCAGTTGAGAAACTAGCTGTTATCTATCGAAAATTATACTGAAATCCAACTGTAAACATGTACCTACAGATGGCGTAGTGCACGCAAAACGAGCGCGACAGACGCAAATGTTTTACTTACTGGGGAGGTGACGGGAAAAAATGTAACGGGCACCGTAAAAGTTTTCAGAAAAAGATGATTAACTTTAAAAAACGCGCGGTTACCCCTACATTTTGTGTTATGAGACGAAAGTGGCAAGCCTATTCAACACGTTATTAGTTTCTAGTTGTGAGGAAAAGCTATTTAGACTGTATTTAAGCTGAACAAAGGGAAGGCTG
>Ga0126338_10001812_pt1 | contig 14187 bp, 5 predicted proteins | sample OrbCmetagenome_2_FD_92529 | JGI IMG/M metagenome (GOLD analysis project Ga0126338, IMG submission 92529) | Coral microbial communities from Petempiche,Puerto Morelos, Mexico - Orbicella C C metagenome | ecosystem: Host-associated > Invertebrates > Cnidaria > Coral | place: Petempiche,Puerto...
ATGTCCACCGGTTTGTGTTCGGTTTTTTCCCGTGCTTTTGGGGTTTGTGGAAACGAAAATTTTCCAATGGTTCCTTGGGAAAAAGCCCCCCCCTGTCTTTCCCCCCCCCCCCCCCCTCATGGAATCTGCTGACTTGCTTTCCAAAGCCTGATTAAGTGGGGGAAATAAAGATAAAGTCTGGGGATTTTTCCAAGTTGCAAAAATGTGCTCAATTGCTGAAGTGAAATATGGTCAGGTCTTTTCAGCTAGTTGAATTTCACTATTTTTTTCCTTCTCCACCCTACCCCATGGCCGGGGCATTACTTTTGTGTGTCTACTGGGATAAATTTCAGTTCTTCCACTTGAGATTGCGTCGCTCTAACGGCCCAAACTCCCGGCCTGGAAAAAAGAAAATTGAATTTTACGTTCCAAACTATGTACAACCGCTAGGGGAAAATACCACCAGAGAGACTCATTTTCTAATAGTTTTGTACAAAAAAAATTCCTGTTGAGGAACTCTTCAAGGATTTAATTTCGAGGAAATATTTATTTTTCTCTTTCAAGCTTATTTTGCACTTCTCGGAAAATGCAATAACATTAATTTGAAGTGTTTATTGGGGTTTCTGGCAAACTCGTATTTGAGGTCATGATTTTACCAGCAGCTGCGATGAAACGTCATGTTGTTTTCGTGTTGGCCGGATGCGGACGTGGAATAATTAATTTCTCAAGGGCCTCCTTGACGGTGTGCCTTGATTTAAATTCTGAATATATTTTTCTGTAAACAAAAATATTTCGGGGCGAAACAGTAAGCATATGATTTCATAACTTGTTCCACGGAGCATCACTCCTTTTGATCAAAGAACAAAAGAACAGACTTTTGCGTCCTGATTAGCCAGTTTTAATCAGGTTTTTCTCGTGGAAAGAACAATCGCGAATAACTCCCGCGTGACACAAATCTAAAGAAAGCGAGAAGATAAGCACAATTGGAAAGAGAATGCGCGCTGTGTTCTACGAAATGATGATAGGTTAGTCACTTTACAGATTATTTCAGGCTATATTTTCGCATTCTTGGGTGTTTGAGGAGCTATTGAGATATTAGAGAGTGTAAACTCGTTAAGAACCATTTGAAAACAAGTTCCTCGCGTCACGCCAGGACACGTTTTCACTAACCCTCAGCTCAATCGCACGTTGCAAACTTCGGTTTCAGTAACAACCTTTGCTTCAGAAATCCTAAGTTGTGTTTTAAAAAAATAATAAACCCTCAATGCTCTTCTTTTCAAGCAGCAGTGAAGCAGTTTCATCTTTGTGTTGTTTTGAATAAAATCAGGTCATTTGGCACGAATACAGGAAGTTAAGGTAGTTAATCTATATTGCTTCATGCAACCACAAGGAAAACTTTTAGGAAAAATTATTTTTTGCAAAAACAAAATCCATTTCAGATTATTTCTTCTTCCCACTTACAAGATGCAGTAAAATTTGCTTTATACATGCACTTTCCAATGTTTGGAGTTATACATGTACAAGGTGATCATAAACAACGCCGAAGGGCGTTCGAAAACTAATATATTTCAGATCGAAAATTCTGATGCAACGTGACAAGTTGAGCTCACCCTATTTGACATGTTTGTGTTTTAACAATTGCAATTTGACACTCGGTTCTATGATCTTGGCCCTTTCGTTTCATGCTAACCGCACACAGGTGCTGCACGTTCCTTCCAACTTGCAGACGACAAGCTCAGCCGTTATGATCCACTAGATCTTACACACAACCACTCGCATTTCGAGCTAAAATGGAGGAAAACGCCTCGAATGGTTGAGGAAGAGGAAAATAAATGTTACCAAGTGAGACGTGATGGGAGATCGTCTTACGAAGAGGGTGTCAACATCCAGGTAGGTAGCGATATTGTTATAAATTTTAGTAATATTCCTTCGCAGTTTATGATCTTCAGTATTTTCCCACTCGAATAACTTAGTTCAATATCTGTTGAGACGTTTGAAAACGAATTATGACGAGAAGGGATGTCGAGTATTGAGTATCGAGCGGGTGATTGAAGAAAGAAATGGTGGAGTAGAAATTCAATCACGTTCGAATGGGATCAACGCATTGTCTATTGTTCGTTTAACGTTGTTATTGATAACCTTTGACTTGTAAATTCCCTAGCTGTAGGATCGTGAATTGGTTTTTGTTTTTTTGAATGGCTATTTAGGTTTTAATTTATTTGGTTCAAGCTGGGTTGCACGTAAACATGCTGGGTTGTTGGTTACATTGTGAAATCATAATTATCGTAATTACTCCGGGGTAGTCAATCGATAAAACTGATAATCGATAATATTCGATAACAGTCGATAAAACTTAGTCATTGATATCAAAAATCAATGAAAATTGATAAGAGGACTCGTTGTGAGTAATCAATAAGTAATGATTTTATCAATAAAATTATTGAATTTATCAATTCTAGCTTATCTTACATTTATCGAAATGAAACTTGCAGCAGAAGATATAAATTAAACAAGCGGGCAAAAACCTCTAATAGCAGCTTCCTTAAAAAAACGACAGATCAGAGAACGATAATGATAATTACTGTCATTCGGTTCATACATTGGAAGTTAGCTGATTTTTCAAAGTCTTCGAACCTCCAAGGGAAACAAGAATTGGTTTGAAAACCAAGTTGAGGAAAGTTGCAGACAAGAATCACCAAATGACATGGCATAGTTATTGAGAGTTATGTATTGAAATAAAATCATCAGTAAAATTGCATAAAAACGTAATGTGGCCTGATAAACTTACTTCCTCCTCGGAGTGAACTCCTGGACTTGAACTTGTCAAAATGTGACCCTGAAATTTACTGATTGATCTTAATTTCATTGTGGTGCACATCTACGAAATCCACAATGAAAAAGTCACAATCAATTGCTGCATCGACAGATACAGTGTAAACTAACAAACAAAGTTGGTCAATGAATCCGGTGAAAGTGATAAAATCAATAACTTCAAAACTTCGCCAGTGTCGGTGGATATCGAGTTTTAGTAATTGACTACCCTAGAATTACTGTAATTTCTGATTTCTGTTGTGTTGTATTTCTTGGGACAGAAAAATGTGTCTGTTGTACATATTAACTGGTGTCCGTATTGAGCAGACTCAAGGGAAAATATATATTAATTTTGCTTTTCTTTGGAACAAAGAAAATTGCCCGTAATGAGCGGCTTAATCATGTTCATAGACATTGAGATTCTATTTTAATTAGTACTGTACTCTACTTTTGACAATTTTTTTTAAATAATGTAAAGGAAATTCATACTGTAACTCAAGTTGGCCCAAGGTAGGGAACTTATCAGGGATTGGGTGGTTACTTCTTTTTTTGACATAGACTCATGAATGTGATGCAGCGCTTAAATGTAACAGCAGCTCTAATTGTATAGTCACAACACAATGTGCTTCATTATTCCTAATCAATATGTTCACATTCAGATAATAAACCAGACTACAGGTACACAATTCTGTGCTTTTCATCCAGGGGGACATATTATCATGGGGCTTTGTGGTGTTGTGGTGTTGATTGTTTTTCTGATGCAGGGATGAGGTGAATAAAGTCCCACCTTGTGGTGTTGCGGTGATCTCAAACTCTATGGTGTGCAACGTTTTTGTTTTCATCACCATAAGGTGTTCAGTGAAATGAAATTATTTGCGGTGCTGTGGTTTCTTGTTTAATCTTTTTCAGACCTAAATTTAGCATGTAGCTTTATTAATCGTTCTGTACTAATTTATTACACGCATGTACCATTGTGTCTAATTTGTCAGTAACCAATACAGACCACAAATTTTAAACTATTTAGTTCACCGGACATAGTCAATCAAACGTTTGGAAATTGAACTCAGGCAAACTCAATCCGTGGATTGGCAGTTGAACCAAATTGAACACAGAAGTTTGTGTGAGTTTGATTTCTGAACCAATCAAACTCAATCGAATAAATCAAACCTAATCAAACTCAATCCATTAGACTACTTTCGATTCAGTTCGGCAACTGAACACAATCAAATTCAATTTATTGGATGTGATTGTGTTTGGTGAATAAACTGGCTTGAGCAAAGGTCATGTTATGTGGTCTGACTGCCCTCTTGGTTACTGTGCGTAAGCTCTGGTAGACCTGCATACAAAGTATGCCCACTGAAAACAAATTTCTCTTGTCCTTTTATTACTGAATATTCAATAACAAAAATAGACTGTCCACGCAGTGAAAAGAACAGATTAGAACAAAGCTATCTGCACTATCCCTGTGTATTACTATGTCCAGGATTATGGCACCATTGCCATTGTAAGTTGACTTGCAATTGAAAAAATCACAATATATAATTTATTGAAGTATCACTTAATTTCATGTAAAAGTATAGACTTAAGCAAATTTCTAGCTGCCACACAGGCAGGTGTGATAATAATGCATTAGTTTTGTTTTTTGTTTGTTTTCCCTGAAGTTATTACTGAAGTAACTCAAGCCTCAAAAAAACTTGTTATTTTTTAACACCTCAAACACCAGTTCTACAGAAATCAAGAGTTCGGAAATCAAAATAATGTTCAATTGAGTTTGATTCCCCACTTTTTTGTGTGAGTTTGGTTTAGTTAGATTGCTGAACTCAATCCATAGATTGAGTTCGATTGAGTTCAACTGGGTTCAGTTTACTATGCCAGGAGTTAATCTTCAATATGCTCCAGTTGTTTCCAAAGTTGTTTTCATATATATGTAACTTCATTGTCAAGTAACTCGACCTCAGCTCTGCCACCTGGACTTCAGTCTTTGGTACTACGAAAGTTGAAACTACCAACATGGAGAAATCGGGAGCTCCACAATCTTTCCGCTAGGTTTAAGGTCATGATTTGGAAGAGCTGTACAATTCAACAATCACCTTATTCAATGATTAGAAATGTTTTTCGGCTTTTTCATTTCTGATAATGTCATACAAACATGATTGTTTCAAAATGATTATCGCCCAAAATTAAAGAAACTGAACTGTGAAGTTTATTTCAGTCTATGACAATACTTGTTACTGTTAAGACATGCAACTTCCTGGAAAGGTTGTTTTATCACTTGGCAGCAGTGGCTTTTTGAGTCAACCTCTCTGTCATGTTCATACAAACGAAATGTACCAGTAAGAACAAGAAACGATTTACAGGCACCAGCAGTATCGACCAGGTCTGTCATTAAGTTTTTAGTCGTCTGAAGCCTTGTTCTCCACACCCGTAGCAAATTTGTTACTTTATGGGTGAATTCTATCAACAACAGGTAATTCCACCCATAGCATCAAGGGAAAATCAAACATACTCAGCCGTAACAGGTGTTAATGACAGCCCTGTCGACCCATGGGCATTTGACAAGTGTTGTGATGTGTTTATTTTGTAGAAAATTGTTGAGGTATAAAAGTATAATTACAAGTGTAGATGTTCAAATCATGGAGCTAAATATTTATTGTTGCGGTGCAGTGACTGTATTTCGTAGATTTTCTTGTGATGATGTGGTGTTTGTTGATATTTTTGCGGCGTTGCAGTGTTCAGAGGGATCCCATGTCCCCTTCTTCATTGATTCCATGTTAATCATTGTCTGGAATGAATGTCTTGGAATGTCAGGGCTTATGGAAGGGGCACTAGTACTTTCTCATTAATGACCGTGGCAGAAAGTGGAACTAATAAGCGAGTGCTCATAAGAAACAGGGTGCTTATTGGCTGGGGCTAGAGGCATTGGGTCTTTGCAGTTTGGTTTTGGTCAAGCCACTTTACTTTCACCATGCCTCTCTCCACACAAGTGTATAAATGGGTGCTAGTGAATTTATTGCTAAAGGGTAAGCCAGCAGTGGACTAGCTTTCTATCCAGGGGGATATACTTCAAGCCGCTTAGTGCTACAGAAATCGGGGTAAGCTCTGGCTGTATGGGCCACCAGGCCAGATGCAGACATTTCGTGTATCATGTGATATGATGCAAAGTAGCATGCACACAAGGGTTAAGAGAATAAGAGAAATATTAACTGGCTAAATGGAGCTCCTGGAATCCACTTTCATCTTTAGTTAATGTAAAACTTGTTTTATTCTGTTCAGTCATTTATCTCCCAATTAAACCCTGTTCATAGTTGTACTTTTTTTCTTCCTTTTTGTGCTTATGGTTACTATATTATTTTCTCCCCAACCATGATTTTTTTTTTTATTAAGTGTACACAGCAATTTATGCTCTGTAGATGAGCAGTTTGTGCTCTGATAATTAAGAGCAAATCAAAACTATTGTTTAAATTGAGCAAAAATAATAGAAAATAACAAACAAACATGACATCAAACCAGCAGTCATGTTAGTCTGGCCTGAATATCCATAACTAGCAATTCTTTTGAGCCTGTATTCTGGTTATTAATTCTTCCTTTTGTTTTAATACTTGTAAACCAGACTGACAGAATGGTAGACTTGAGCTACAACAGGACCACTCTCACACCATCATCAGCAGCTGTCAGTGTGGACAGCATGGGTGACACACTAAACACCGCTACCCTGGTGGCCATGCTCCTGTCAAGTGCTGTGTTTATAGCACTGGTTATCGCATTGTTGATTTATCGATACTACAGACGAACCTCTGGACCTGTCTGGATATCCAAGGTATTCAGATGATAATAATTATTAATAGTGATAATAATATTTAATAATAATAATAATATAATAATAGTAATACATGTAATATAATAATAATTATTATTATTGTTATTATCATATATTGAACTCACTATCTCTTTTCTGATTGGCTGAAAGCGTATAGTGAATTTTCGAAATCAGCGCCTGTGACATCTAGCTGCAGATTATACAGTAATCATGTCAAGGACACTCAAGGTCACGGGTAACCAACTCATGTATGACTGTGGTGCATGATTTCTGAGGGTAATCATGTCAAGCTCGTGCGCTTTGTGTTGCTTGCCATTAGTGAAGAAGCAAAAACATGACTTCCATGCCTTTGGCTTTGGCTGATAACCCCTACATCGACCTTGATTATTGTGGATATCACGAAAACCTCATCTAATAATTGTTTATCATTATATGCAAGTGTTGCACGTTAAGAATCATGCGCAGTGGAATTAAGTCTCATAAGTCGGCAGTTGTGGTTGCTTCATAGTTGTGTTCAAAAAGGTTTGATATTTGTTTAGGAGGACGGGTCTAAAATTGGGGTGAGGGGTGAAAGGTCCAGCTAACTTGAATAACCTTTTGGTTTGCTTTTTGTAAGATTAGCTTTCGATAATGGTCATGGCAATGCCTCTCACCTCTAACCCCCCACCTCTAGCCCCCTTCCTCTCACCCCTCACCCCGTTTCAGGACTCTGAGGCGTTCTCACTCTTTACTGACGAACAGGTAAGGTTTACACAAACAAACAAACTAAAATAAGGGCTGCTACCATGAGGTTAACTTCGGGAAATTTTTTTGTGCCTAAAACCTTCGTAGTTGCGTTTAGGTCCGACACGTGTTTTATCTTTATGATTGACACTCGTGCACTTTGCCATCAACTTTTCTCAGTTTTGTATATTTTTCTCCGTACCAGAGAGTATTTGCTTGTGTTCCACCTCTTCCCTTTCTTCCCCTTGCCATCTCCTTTACTTACATCTTTTTCCCCGGCCGTTTTCCTCTTCAGCTCTCCCCACATACCCTGAATCAGTTAAGCCTGTTTATAACATAACTAAAGTTCTGATTGGTTAATTCATCGCCTACTATTTGCCCATAAAAGGACTTCTTTTGCTCCTATGTGTCAATGTTATGTTGTAAAGAAAATGGTAAACGCCACAGCTGTACACTATTGAGTTATGGATGCACTTGGGAGGTTTGCTAAGCACTCAAGAAGCTAGGGCAGCACTCGGCTATCGCCTCATGCGACTCTTACGTTTCTTTCATACTTAGCAACCTCCTGCGTGCATCCCTTGTTAAAAAAACGTTCTTCAAGAAACGCCCTTTCCTGGCCATTTTTGCACAACACAGAGCTATAGCTGATATTACTTTGCTTTTGCCATTTTTGTCTCGCGCTTGCTCCTTTACAAAATTGTATCTTTCAACATACATAGTTTGGGTGGTGGTAGATATTTTTTGTGTTTGTTGTTTGTCAGTGCACTAGTAAATAACACCACAGTTATAACTTTTTATTGATTTTTGTGCAACGCGTCAATCGCCGTTCGGTGAATTCAAATATACTCCTTTATATTTAAATAGTTTGCGTTGATTTCCCGGGTCTCGCAGGAGAAGAGATTACAAGACCGTGGAATGCAAACAATTTACATTGCTAATCAACAGACAAACAGAACCAGGCCACTTCTTAACTTCATTCTTGTTAAACAATTTGCATTTGTGTGAGGCTTTTGTTTTGGACGGACTTATTTCCTCTCCGTCGACAAGCGTTGTTTTTGGCTTCGTTCGCTTCATGTTCGTTAAATTCGTCTGTTTTCTCGTGAACCAAGGTGAAAACAGGTGTTTCTGTGTATTGCCTTTGTGAACAACTCTTGGGGTTTCTTGTGTCAGAAGAGCTGAACTTAGAAACGAAAATTGACAACAGAATGTCACCATGCGGCTCCTGGATCTTGATATTTTGAGCACGTTTGAACATTTTGTTAGAGCGAAACTACTGGGGAACTCGCTAAGGATGAGTTCGTTAACTCTAAGTTTGGAATGAAAAAGGAAACTCTTTACATGCGTTCGATCAAGTGATGTGTCCGGTATGTTTGAATTTCCATTTTAAAACTGTTAATGGTTAACCTTTGGTCTTTACTCTTAGTTCAAGACATGCTGTTTTGGGTTTTTGTGAATTGTTTGGTTTGCGCTCATTTACAGTTTTCGCAATTAAAAACAAAGCAAGGACGAAGCCTCTCAAGGAAACAACAATACCAGAAAACATTGCACAACTAAAATACAATGCATGAACATCGTTTTAGATCCATCTTAATTTATTTTCTCAATGATTTGAAGATGGCAGAGCTAAAGTAAATCGTTGACTTGACTTAGTTTTACGGTCACCATGATACATTTAACTTTACTTGTTCGATGCAGCTGTGTAAGATACATAATTTTTTCCAATTAATAATTAAATACCTGTAGCTGACTTTTCAGCGTTTTTTACTTGAAAACTGAAATTTTATCTTTGGTTCTTTGCATCATTAGAAAAGAGTAACATCTTATTGTAGTACCAAACCATTGTATAGATTTCCATTATTCAAATTGAAGTTAAGATAAATCCTGTAAAAAATTCTCATGGCGAAGAAGTTGTCATAACATGTAGGACGCAATCCAGTGTAAATCTATTGTATTTTGACAACTACTCATAAGCTATTTCCTTACAGGAAGTAGATAATGTTTTTGCGGTATTGTAAGTTGGCGCTTGTGTCAAGAATTATTTGCAGATTTTATACAATTTCTAGTATTTTCTATATAAGTATATCTTAGGATTATTTTCTTTCTCAGCTAAATTGTCTAAATTGACGTTTGTTTTTAGATTTATTTCGTGTTTCTCAAAAGGAAGCCGGAATTGCGTTTATGCCATTAATTTATCGTGAATTTTGTAATTTTTGTTTCAGCTCGCCTTTATTCGCGGCCGTTACCGCACCATGAAACATGAGGAGCAGGGAACTCGAGATAATTTTATAATGGGCTTCAGTAACCCCATAACAGAGAGTTCAGCCGAGTCTGTTGACAAGGCTGATGGTCAAGTCACAGTGTTAGGTTATAGACCTCTCCCAGAGGATGGTCATAAAGATGGAATAAAAGGTACGCTAGAATTTTAGGTTGCTGCTTGTGTCACTCGAAAGGGGTTAAGAGGCGCGTAAAGGAATTAGACTTACCATATTCTTGCCTTAAAATTTCCGCGTGTTGTGTGAGTTCTGTTTCATTTCGGGGTTACAAAGAGGAGGTGACCCGTTGCTTTACTAATTTCGATTGTGGACCGAACCTCACTGGCAGTACCAGCCATCCTGATGAGATTAAGACTGAGAGACTGGGAATGAATTGAAGTAGTGAAAATGTGAATTATAAGATTGTTATGTTCTAGGTTAATTCGATTGTTCTGAACTAGACTTGAAGTCATAGTACACTAGGCGCTCCTCCAAGCCGGAGTTCACCATATAACTCTAAACCAGGACAATTCTCATCACCACACTCGCTGTCGTCTTGTTTTCCCTTCTCAACTCTCCTAGCTGCCCTGCGAAGAGGGCGTATCTCAGTGCGCAATCTCCGCATCTCGGAAAAGCAGCAGGGTACTGGATCATGATAAACGAGTCAAAGTGCAGTAAAAGACGTATGCGCGTGGACTGAAGCATTACAAGCGCGCGCCACTATTTTGTTGGAGCGCGTGTCATCTCTACCGTCATCAATGAAACAAATTGCTACACGATGGACGGAAAGAACAGACTTCCTGAAAATTGTGTCAATTCATTTTTAGATTACAGTCTGCTTTACAAACAAATGTTCCCGCGGGACCGCTTGGTTTTCGGGACCGATCTCGGGACAGGGTGGTTTGGAAAGGTTGGTGGTTTAGTGTACTATTATTAACGTTCAATGGTAGTTAAATGGTAGTGTAAGGCTTACTTTCAGGATAGAGTTGACTACGACCAAGAGTAGACCTCAAAAAAAAAAAAAGGCAGACGGTAGAGTGCAAACATCGCGAAGCATGTGGTGTATAATTATATATTGAATATCGTTCCTCGTGCGATCATTTGGTCTCTATTGTCTGAGTAGTGTACTGATGCAGGATAGCCTTCAATCATTTACTGATCACTGAATCCGTTACGTTGTTTGAAACAGTTGTTATATCATGTATGTAGGAATAAAAAAAGTTATGTTACGTACAGTGTATGCAACAAAAAAAGTTATGTAATCTTCGATATACAATTAATTTGTGAAGGACTTGCCCTGGTCAGCCATTGTTTCAATTGTTATAAGGATTTCTCGTTTCCTGTTCAGGTGTATGAAGCAGACGCTTATCGCATAAAGACAGGCTGGAGAAAGACCAAGGTGGTTGTTAAAGTAAGTAGCTTATTCTCGTATCCCTTATCACCCGCCTGATTTTGAACCTTTTCATATTAACTGCTGCTCACTTTTCTTGTGGTGTGAAGAACTGGAGTGAACTTTGAAATTGACTTATGCGTAGAAATTAATTTTAACCACGTTTTCGTTAATAGGAGCTACGAAAAAATTCCATATCACAGATGAAGGAGGTTTTTTTGAAAGAAACGGATGTTTTAAGGTTTGTGACCAGTGATAAATGCAGCATCAGAATGATTTGAAATATTTGATTTATTTTCGTAGCGTGCACTGTTTCTGAATCATCTACCTTTCTTTGTAATTGTGCCGTATAAAAAAAAAAATCAGTAATGTCGTTTTTATAAACCTTAGTTGCGCCAAAGCAATTGCGGAAACATGTAACTTTTCCAGTCAGAGCTACGTGTTCCCTATTGAGTGCAAAATAAAGCTTGTGCTTATTCTTTAATCTTCACCAGGCGTGTTGAACACAAGAACGTGTTAAGTGTTTTAGGACAAACTACAGAACAGGAGCCTTTCCTTGTCATCTTGGAACATTCTTCCGTGGTAAGTAATCGTTTGGTCTAAGCTGTGCTCGTAATTTGTACTTTGTTTAATGTACTTTTCGTATTTGTTCGTTAACAGGGAGATTTGAAAAAATTCCTTTTGGAACAACGTTGTGACAAGAAGCGGGAAGGGGTTCCGTTGGCTCTGCGCATGTCAATTGACATTGCTTCTGGTCTTCACTGCTTGCATGCGAATTACTTTTATCATAGGTAAGTTCTTTTGATCTGAATACTCCAATGTTTGTTGTAAATCGATCGTGGATTGTTACGCTTGATATAGCAGCATAATATGTCGTTTGATAGTGGCTCTATTTGAGAAACGCAGACTTGCTATAAACTTAATAACTTAACTATCTAAAATGTGTCTGTCCTGCACAACTGACTGCAGTAAACGTGTTTCATTCGCTGACCTTCTACCTTTTTAAGGGTGGTGACCAAGTAATGAAATATGTCACAAATGTTTGTCACTGATGGATTTGTCGGTTTTTTTTTCAGCGACCTTGCTGCTCGAAACTGTCTCGTGTTTCCTGATTTGTCTGTAAAAATTGGTGATTATGGAATTTCAAGATGCGTTTACAAGGTTTGTGAACATTTGCTCTGTCAAGGCCTTCTCAATTCTCCTTTTCTTGCCCAGTAGAGCTTACCCATCTGTTGTATGCTTGGCTGTGTCAGTCATATCAAGTGCGTTGTTTAGTCCTTTTCCTGTCGAGCAAAACGTTGGTCCCCGCTGTATTTGTTTAACGCTACTAAAGTTTAGGCTTCTGTGCAAATTATTTCAGAATGACTACTATAATAGACCAAACGCGCCCAACACCATCCCTGTCAGGTGGTTAGCACCAGAGGGCGTGGTTATTCAGAAAGATGGAAGCCTGCTGACTAAACCTGCGTCTAGCCATGGAAATGTGTGGTAAGTGACAAGAGTTAGAGTGGTTGTCTTTGGCTTCTTTAAAATTTAAACATCATGTTGGCGTTTCTTTGGAGGAATAAGTAAAACATTTCGACAACATTGACTGGACTTTGTCGTGCGGTGATTTTGCAGGTCATTTGGAGTAACGCTTTGGGAAATTGTTGAAGGTGGCAAGCAGCCATATGAACAGCTATCAAATGAAGAAGTATTACATAGTGTGATACAAGATCAGCTGTATCAGCTGCCAGAGCCGCACAAAAGGGGAAACGTATTGGACTTCCTGTAAGTGCTTATTCTCAAATCACCGCGGCTGTCAAATCACACTTAAGTATAGCAGTGGCACTTGTTTTGAAGAGGGCGCCATATGAAATTAAGCCCAGAGAGCTAAAGGTAGCTGTCATCACACATTGTCAAGGACGAAATGGGAACACTGGACAAACTTACGGACCAGAGACGATTCAAGCGACGAACTTGAATAATTCAGGCTAAATTGTATATGTAACATGTACTGTAACGTGTGATAGAATGTAATGTATGTAGCTGTGTTATAAGTGGTCGCCGTTTTCTGTAAATTGTAAAACGTTGTTTAATTACATTGTACTGATTTTCATTATGAAAATGTACGATTATTCTATAAAGAGAGATGTAGTTCTAGGCATATCATTAGAAGCCTCACGAGACGTAGTGTCAGCAGTCCTTGTCTCCTGTTAGCTGTAAGTTGTGGGTGTAGAATTTCTTACGGTGTTGGACTTACTGGTCTGTTTGTCCGTCTGTCTGTCTGTTTGTCCGTTACTGCCATATTGACAGTGGCGTGGAGCTGTCGTGAAGTCTCCTGTGTTATAGCCTTTATCCTCTGTACTAATGTTACAAGTCTTCCATTCACAAGAAAGGACTGGTTCAGAGTATTACATTTAATCAGGTGCTCAATGCTGGTATGGCACTTATTTTTCAGGTATGAGTTAATGCTTCAGTGTTGGGTGGATCCTGACAGAAGACCTTCAGTTCAGAAACTCGAGTCGACGTTAATGTCGCTTATGTCAGGGCGCTCTGTGCCCTGCCTTACGACTGGCGGAAACTTGAAACAAGAAACGGAACTTCGCGATCCTCAAGGTTTGTTATACTGTTCCCAAGTGAGTTCACTTTAGGAGCTAACCAAGTTTCTGATGAATGCAGTTGTGGATCCAGAGAGAGTGGGAAGAGAGAGTGAGGGGTGGTGAGGTGAAGATGGGTGATTGTCCGGAATTGTTTTTGAAAAAATAAAGAACAGCAACAACTATATAAAATGTTGCTGTTCCGTGTGTCTTTATCTCAAGTCATCATATCCAAGAGTGATGAAAATCTACTTTCTCTTTACAGTATTAATGTATTGTTACCGAGACAAGCAACGAGAAGAAAGAAAATAATCAATTAGGGGTTGTGTTAAGTCGGACACCACCAAATTTTGAGGACCACATTGTAACATAAATTAATCTATTGTATAATGATAATTAGTATCGCCCAACTAGTGGACTAATGCAAATCCTGCATTTTGATTGGCTACGCTACCAGGGGACTATTAGTAATAGTCATCGAGTAGCGAAATTGGCGCCATCGAGCGTGACGCGTTCTTTCGTTTTATTCCCAAATAAATATTTCTTCAACTTGCATTTGCTAACTTTATTATTACCTTTTCTGTCCGACTAGTTGGGTGATACTAAAACAATTAGACCCTTCGCCCTCAAGGGCCA
>Ga0126338_10001814_pt1 | contig 14182 bp, 15 predicted proteins | sample OrbCmetagenome_2_FD_92529 | JGI IMG/M metagenome (GOLD analysis project Ga0126338, IMG submission 92529) | Coral microbial communities from Petempiche,Puerto Morelos, Mexico - Orbicella C C metagenome | ecosystem: Host-associated > Invertebrates > Cnidaria > Coral | place: Petempiche,Puerto...
CGTTATTCCTTTAGTTCTGTAATTATTCGTACACAAAGAACTGGCACAATTCCAATGCCAAGTTTTCGTGTAAGTCGCCATCTCTACGCCATCAAACTGAAGTGCACTTCCGTCCGGCAAAACTGATAACTTGTGCGAGGCTCCTACGGTATGAAATCAGGCAATTGCGAAAGGATAATTGTTTTCAGATTCATCACATCCTTTTGTTAACTCTCAACTTTTTGGTGCATCTTATAGCCGATTATTTTCACATAATTTTCAGTTTGAGAACTTAGCTTGATTAAATTGCTAAGTTTGGGGTGCGTCTTGTAACCAAGTGCGCCTTATAACCTAATTGTATTATATAGCGTATTTAATTCTTAGGATTTTAACTTTTAGGATTTAGGATTTTTGGTTTTTGAAGGATTAGGATTTTAATTTTAGGATTTTAATTTTAAAGTATTGTAAAGTGCCATGGACAATTAATGGAAAATGGTGCTATATAAATGTATATTTATTTATTGATTTATTTATATTTATTTATAACCGAATGGCTACAGTAGATATTGTAAATTAGTCATATTTATAGGTTGTACATTGTGACTTTCCAGAAGTGAAGCCACGTGTAGATTAGGGCTTAACAGGAGCTTGAAACACTCAAATGCACAGTGTAATTCCAAAGAAACCAGGTGACAGTAAAATCAGTCGTTAGCGTTTATTGGAAGGAGCGATGAATCAACAATATAGGAATCAGGATAACAAAATAGGGATGTACTTGTGATGTGAAGTTGTTGTGGTTGTGATTGTGTGGTTCGAACTAAAAACAAAATGATACAAAAGGCTTATGTAAGCTAATACTAGCTAAGATACAAAACATAAATCAAGGATACCGATGGAACATAAATCTTAAACTATAACGACATGATTAAGACTAAAGATGTGCAGACTTACTTTGATCTTGCTCCTGCGAGTGTAGCAATTGTAGAAACAATAGCTTAGAACGATAGCAATGACAGTGATAGCATAAAACAATAGCGAGAACGTAGATGGCGTAACTACACTGATAAAATGTGGTGTCTCTTATTGCATGATTCTAAAGGTTATATTACGAAACTTGCATTGATCACAGCAATCACAGCATGAATAGCAAAAACTTAAAAACTATACATAATCGTTAATAAGTAATAGTTATGTAAGCAAAACAAAGAAGAAAACGAGTTACAAAAGTAACATACATAGTGATTTTAATTGGGGTTATTGCAGGCCTATCTTTCCCCCTCTTATGCTTAGCTACTAGCATAACCTTACACTGATCTTTCATCTTCCCTCTTCGGTACTCCTCCATAGTCGCATTATTTAGGGTGCCAGGGCGAGTTCCAGTGCCTAAGGAGAAGCGCATTAACATGAAGTCCCTGACTAAGATAAACTCTGAGTTGCTCAGGTCCTTTCCCTAACCCACTTGGACGAGTAACTTGGTGGCCCGGTTGTATGTAAAGCTGCTTTTGATCTTTTCCAGCTCTTCCAGGGTCAAAAGTCCCTTGGTTTCATCCATCGTCTTTGTGTTCTTTACATGAAATGATTGGCTATCAACACAGGAATGCCATCCTTTCATATCTTTTAAGACGATGTTAAAATTCTGGATGTGACTAGGATGAAGAGGCGGCACAGCCTTTTTGAGGCGCTTGTGTGTCACAAAACCAAGGAACTTTTCATAAATTGCAAGGTAGGAGATCAGTATGCCAGGCTTCTTGGCGACAGCAGTCAGGTGTGGCTTGACCCATCTGCACCAGACAGCATCTCCCGCATCTCCCAACAGGCACAAGATATCATCGCCATGAGGGTCAAAGGCCTGAAGTAGGGCAAGTATCTGGGTGGTGTGCTGAAGACAGACCGTGTGCTTTTTGTTGCCGGCCGAGGGACGCACAAGGTAATCATAAAACATAACAAGCCACCTGTGCTTGTTGGTTTCAGGATTTTTGGCATTGAAGTACTGCCCTGAGCTCAAATTGCATGGTTCTTCTTCCAAGTCCTCCTCTTTGTCCATGGGTGGGGCAGTGGATTCACACTTGGAAGATTCCTTACTATCTGTGAATTTAGTACGTGATCAGCGAGTGTAAGAGACAGTTTCAGAGCTGGATGCAGGGCCAGGGGTAGTAGCAAAATCAGAGGCAGTGGAAGGGCCAGGGGTTGAGCCAGATGCAGCCACAGGGACAGTGATTTTGAAAGCCGCAGAGGCAGCAGCTGACACAGTGTCAGTGGCAGCAGAACCAGAGCTAGACGGGGTGGCGTCGCATTCAGAAGATGGTTCTCTGGCAACCTCCAGGATGGCAGGAGGTGGTGGCGCAAGATCCATTTCCATTTCTCCCAAGCCAGTGTAGGTCTTCACCATTAGCATGAGCCTCTGTAACTCTCTGGATCCTTCCTTGATGTTGTGAGTATTTGGATTGCCGAGATGGTGCCCAATGTCGATAATAATCTGGTCACAGAGAGGCACAGGGCACAATTTTTTAACCTTCTTTTTAGGGTTGGCCATCCTTTTCTCTTTACCACGCTGCTTGTTGCCAGTGCAGACAATGTTCGACAGCTTCTCTATTGTCTTCTCTGCAAAGTCGCTGTTTTTCACGTGGACCACGAGGCGGTGACACTGGTCAATGCCATGAAAAGTGCACTTGGCTACACGGCACTGCTTTTTGGTGTGGTGAGATTTTTTTTCTCCTTTGTCAGACGAAGCAGATGACTTGGCAGAAGGGGCAGTATTGATCTTCTTTGCAGTGACCAGAGTCGGCATTTGAGCTCTGCGCTTTTTTGGTCCAGGATTATCTTGTTGTGATTATTCAGAAGACTCATCGTCTTGTTTCTCTGGCTGGTAATCGCTGGCCTTGTCACTTTGTTCATCTGGGCAGTTTACCTGCCTTTTTCATTGCTCAATGTCTCTCTTTAGCCTCAACGAGCTGAAGATGGTCCATACTTCTTGTAGTTTCCTAGGCTACCTTGAAGAGTCCGTGTGCAAGATATCCATTAAGCAGGTTGTTGGTCTTCAGAGGTCTATCAAATAGGCAGAAGTACAAGTATAGCATGTGTAAAATTGCTGTTTGAGCAGCGGCCTTGGCAAAATATAACAAATTGGTGATTTCTTGCTGCATTGTATCTTTGGTTGTGGCGTCAGGATCAAATGCGAGCAGCACACTGTAATTAAAGCCATTCTGTACACCCAGAATTTCTAAGCCTTCCTCATTTCCATCCAATGCTTTGTAAAGTAGTTTTAGCAGGGAAGGAATACTGCACTTCATGATGATATTTTGGTAGCTTGAAATTCACCATGATAGATCAGCAACTAGCAGGTTTGTAAGACATTCTGTGCTTAACTTAAGCAAAGCTTCTGCACAAATAGCAAGAGTGCAACTTGAAAAAGTTTCCAAATATCACGAGTAGTATTATTTGATTCCTTTATTGCTTGGGCTTTCATACAATTACTAATGTATTATAACAGAGAAAATTTTTTAACCATACCGGGTGACTGTAGTTGAGAGTAAAAAAGGACCAAGATGGAAAACTTATGTCAGGTGGACAAGAACCGCAGACAAGAGGATCCCTCTTTCAGTTCTTCATTTGGTTTTCGTTACATTTGGGAAGACCTTTTCAATTACATGACCAAATGTACTTGCATCTACTGGCTTCAAATGTGAACTGTTTTCTTTCACCTGCCAACCATTTGCCAAATACCTTTTGCACAAATCTGCACAGGGTGCATAATTTTTCTCTTCTGCTTCACTGTAGTTTAAGTTGAAAAATGTTTCACTGCCTGACTGACACATACACCATCTTCATTAAAATAAGCCTTACTTCAACTTTTGAACTCACAATTCCGTTATTTTACATTTGTTTGTCAACTTGATGTTGATTCTTTCACATATCACTTGCCCTGCAGCGACGACAGCTGAATCATTTTTCAAAACATTTGTAATGATCGTCATTTCAAGAGGACACCACTGGTCCGCCATGTTGCAGCACTTTAAATGCATCACGAAACTTGCATTTTTGACTTCTGGTTTCTTTTTTACATCTTATTTCTATTCCCCCAACTGTCAGAGACATATGCTGATACATGTAGCTAGTCTGAAGTTTCATCCCTTGTCACTTTATTATCTTCAGTAGGCAATTGGCTCCTCTGATAATTTGCACATTTTCCTGCCCATCTCAGACTTCTTAAATTTCAGTTCCAGATCTCACTCCAGTAGACTGCATATTAAAAATTCAAAATGGCAACCACAAACACAAAACACATGCAATAAAGGTAGCTTGATCTTCTATTGATATTCTAAATGGATGTGTGGGCTCCCTGTGGCTACTCCAGCTCCATTAAGTGACAAATGATGCCATTGTCAAACATCCAAACAGATCCATGAATCAGCATGAATGAGAAACATTACCAGAAAGATAGTGACTCACCTCCACTTGAATGAGCTCAGCAATGACTTATTTGAATGATAAGCCATCGTGGGATTTGTGGGACTTCGCGTGACTCTTGCACCTGCTGTTCTAGCAACTCAGCATTTTTAGCTCATTCATGCACAAGCAATGAATTAGTATTGTGAGGTAGCAAAATGTCGACGGAATTCTGTGGACAGAAGTTTGTAGATGGAAACTGTGGACTGTTGACGGAAGTGAAAGTGTCCTCACCACCCCTCCCTGCTTCGGCTTAATAAAAGTCCAAGTAAACTTTGATTTTGCTGCAATAAGCAAGGGCAAAGAATTAAAACATGTTTGCATGGTGCAATAAATACATTTTAACACCAAGTTAGAATTTTGCAACCTCTGAAAATCACAATATGGATAGAGAGCCAATATGTTTAGGCCTCTAGGGGTACCCTAAACGGTTTTTGTTAAACACACTACCAAGTGCACGAGGCAGGCCATCAAGGCAGCGATCTAAGCTTCTTTGTGTTCGTATCAGTAAGTACCCAAATCATTGCATTATTATTGTGGTTTTCCTTGGGAGCTCTTCAACATACAACCCATACATCAATAATAGCAGCCAAGATAATCTCACTAAAACATTTTTGAGCTCCAGTTTTGATCGAGACTTGAGGCTCGCTCGTACAGAACTGCTTCACAATATCCTGAAAATAACTGCTCTTCTATTTGTAGTAAGAACCTCAAAACAATCTCTCATTAAAAGTTGTTTGAGATGGATACCAGTCACATTAGATCAATCATGGGTAATGTAATCAAGTTTATCAAGACGAAACTGTCCTTCTTGGCCAGTACATTTTGCTTGCTCTTCTCCAAATCACAGGTATCAGCAACACACATGGATGAATTAAACGAATCACAAGGTGAACACAATAGCGTCAAGGGAATGACAACCTTCTGTTCACTGAACATTAATGCAGATCTGGCTTTGATATTTATCTTAATTTGTGTCAACATAACATGAGGCAAAGAAGGATCAGAGCGGAGGTGAGAATTCCCACAACCCAAATAAAGCGTGTTTTGCAAAAGAGCAAAAAAGTTATAATTAAAGTGCAAAAACATATATGAAAAGTCGTGCCACATTCATCAAAGCTTCATGCGTACTTGAGCAGGAAAAGCAGTGTGTACCATAGGTTAAAAAATAAATTCTTTGCAATTTCTGATCATAAGCATATATTGGCTAAAAAGCAGAGGTTGGGTTTCAGTAAAAAGCATTATCAATCTAGATATTGCCGCTTTACCGAACAACAGAGTTTTTAGTTGCTTTTTGTACAGACAAGAACCCCAAAGCACAAAAAGTCTGTTGCCTGTGTTTATACTGAAGAACATGGTTCAAAGAAATTTCAGTGCTCCTGTGTACAAATACTATGGGTAGCTCATCGTATAATAGCATTAAGTGGAGATGTAGAGGAGAATTGTGGGCCTTTCATTCAAACAAATAGAGCGCTTTCACATGACTTCACAAATTTTGTGAGAAATTTGGGTTGCCATGTTGGTGTTCCATATTTTTCAAGATTGTGGCAAATCCCCTGAGTGATTATGCAGACAACCTCGATCCCCACGTGAAGAAACGTTACTGTGAAAAGATTTCCTGCGTTGGTATCAATCCCATTTTAATTCCAGACAAAGTGTATGATCCAGCCTTTGTCACGGGTCAAATCCATGGATTTGCTATCATTTTTAGTGCTTGAGACGAGCTTCTACAGCAAGGATCAATTTAAAGCTTTTCAGAGTTTGCAGGCATATAATCAGTTCATTTCAGGCTTTGTGAGCTGCGTGAAAGGGCACAAAATAGGAAACACTACATTGTTCTCGGAAAAGTCAGGCATTTACAGACAATGAACGATCTGTGTGTTATGTTGTGGATTGTAGCTGAGGATAATGGTACTGTTTCTCTTGGCACAATGCATCGGATGTAGGCAGGACAAGGAGAGTGCTGCTCGCACATTGCGAGCGTTCTCTTCTACATTGCAGCATGGAATCATGTGAACAAAAAGCTATCATGCACACAGGTGAAATGTAGCTGGTTGATGCCAATGGCTGTCAAAAAAGTTCCCTATGCACCCATTTCAGATATTGATTTTTAGTCGGCAAAGAAACTAAAGCAAAAATCTACATCAAACTATTAACAGTTTGACAAGCGAAGGAATTGCAAAGAGTGGGGAGGTGGTGAAAGTTTTAATTCCTATTCCAGATGAGACCAATGTAAGCAATTTTTATACTGAACTGAATTCTAGCAAAACAAAGCCAGTGTCTCTGAGCTTGACTCATCCTTTCTCTGAAACGTTTGTTTCAAAGAGCAGAAATGTACCAACCATTCCCAATCTATTTGATAAGTTCTCAGAGTTTGAGTGTCACAATCTGTTGGAGGGATGTTCAAATGTTACCATTCAAATCACAGCTGAAGAGAGGAAACTCGTAGAGGAAGATACCTGAAATCAATCACAAGGTTCTAGTTTCTATTGTCACAGAGCTGGTAGAGTTGGGGCATCAATTAGTAAAGCAGTATCTCACACCAATCCAGCACAGCCTTCACAGTCATTAATAAAACACTCACTTTGTTACCAGAGGCCCAAACTGTGGAATGATCTCACTCCTAGAATAAGAAATCTACCCTCTTTGAAGCAATTTAAAAGCGTCATACGTAATGAGGATCTTACTGCTCTAACTGCTAATGTTAGTGACTGTCGAGGCTGCAACCTATGCTGACAATGACTGTTCGTTTACATAAGTTTTACAATTGATATACATAATTTTAATATTTTAATAGGGTTTAAGATATGTAATATTAATATATTTGCAGTCTTTTTAACTAAGTTAATGGTTGTAATTAGGTTTCTATATACTGTATAAGTGCCCACAAATATTTTGTAATTCACAGTTGAACAAATGATTTCAATTAGGTTACTAGTTAGGTGTGCACGATTAGTAGAAGGGACTTCTCCCCTTGGCTCCTGCCTTTTGACACAATAATAAAGTTATTATTATTACATTATGATACCCGAACATTTTCAAGTTGAGTAATGAAGCTACAGAACACGGTTGTAAACATGATACTATTGCAATTAAAACATACGAGAAGGTCATGAAGGAAAAGGACACCAACTTTCCTGTTAAAACTTGTGGTACATTTATTAATCAAAAATATCCCTGATTGCATGCTACACCTGACTTCTTTGTTATTGTGATTGCTATGGTGAGGGGTGTGGGGAGGTAAAGTGCCCCTACTGTTTGAAGGATACAGACCTTAAAGATTACCCTGAGAAGTTCAACTCATGTTTGAAGTCCGAAAATGGAGCTACAAGTCTTAAAAGAGAACATGCATACTATTACCATCACAACAGCAAATATTCATTACTGGATACAATCACTGTGACTTTATTGTTTGTGGTTTTAATGAACAAATTGTTGTTCTCTGAAAGAATTCTCCCAGATATCTGTCACTAGAATTCTGTTTTTCCCAAACTCTATCACTTTTGGAGATATTGTGTTCTACCAGAAATCCTGGGAAGGTGGTATACCCAGAAAAGAAATGTGTCTCAGCCATCATCTGGCCTCAGTTCTGTCAGCTTTTGCAGGATGAAATACTGCTGATGCTGTTGCAACATGCAGCAACCAAGCATGTCCCATTTCTACTTTTCACTTAACCTGCTTGAAAGTCCAAAACGTACCCAACAAGTGGTTTTGTCCTCTGTGCCAAAAAACTGTTGGAGCCAGAAATAAGAAATCAAAAGGCAAACAAACAAAGGAAATTTTGGATGAAGCTCTTGAACTGGACTGCATATGTGTGTGCAAAAAGGAGCTATTGCCTTCAGATACACTCCTGAAATGTCATAACCCATTGTGTGAAAATGGACAGTTTTTTCATTTGACTTGCTTAAACTTTAAAAGGATGCCAAACAAAGCCCTTACAACATGGGAATGTACGGGTTGTAAATCAGGGGTAAAGTCAAGCTAAATACCGAGGAAGCTAAAGAAACAAAGGACTCTTTACATCCGTGCAAGTCAGATGATGATGATGTCATCATAACTGGAATTTCAATGGGCCTTACTGAAAAGTCAGCATCCCTAGCAAAGCTCAATGAAGAACATTACAAACTGATTTTGTCCCCCCACAGCTGGCGTGATTGTGATATCATCCATGCAGTGCATGTATGTCTTAGAAAAAGTAACCCTGGAGTTGAGGGTCTGCAGAGACCAACTTTGGGCCCCTGCAGAATCTTTAATCAGGTCAATGGTTTATCGTCCGGTACACTTCTAACTTCTTGGTTCTCAGAACCCTGTTGCCAGCATTTTGGTAAGCCGTTTAGTTTATTGTCTGTTTTGTATTTTCCTCTTAATTTCCTGCTGTCTTCGGTTAGTAATTTGTATTAATTTGTCTTATGTTTATCTTTAGGAATTTACCCTCCTCCTATGGAAAGTCAACTGAATTTGCTGGTCAGGACTAATTGAATCTGGCTTTAAGTTGTGTCTGAAGTCGGCCCTCTGTCTCTTCATCGTAAATTCCAAAATGAGTTAGTTGGTATGGCGAACGCGACGACAGTCCCTGCCCTTCTCTGAAGTTCAAGAAAGAAAACGTCAAGCTCTCTTCAAGAAGGAACCATGCAAGAAGCTTTGCACGCTCTACGAAAGTTGCGTGCGGGATATGTTTTGGCTATGTCTAAAGCCTGCTCACAAATTAACACTCTCCTCATCGACTACGCGGATCTAGCGAAAGTTAAGTCCGTTCAGGCAACTCTGGACAAAGCGTGGAGTAATTTCCAGGAAAATGCTACACGATATAGAAGTCTCCTGGACGAAGATAGCATCGAAATTCATGAGGTTGACACGCAATACGTTACTCAAGAAACGAGAAAACTCCAGTACGACCTGAAGATCGAGGAATATACAGTCGTTGCCGCCACACGTTTTAATGAACAAGTATCTCAGGACTTTGCTCATTTTGGTATGGTATTGCCAACAAGATCTCTGCGCTCCGCAAGCGGTCGTGCTTCTTCAAGGCTTAGTGAGGCAAGCGCAAGACTTCGCAACACAAGAACAGCAGTGGCCAAGGCTGCGCTAGCTGCGAAACAAACTAAACAAAAACGAAAAAGATCCGTCGATATAGAAGTGAAACGTTTAGAAATGGAAATGAACCAGAAGCAGCTTGAATTGGAGATGGTGAAGCTGGAGGCCGAAAAGGATGTCGCAGAAGCGAAAGAAAGGACTGAAGTAGCTAAGTTAGAAGCCGAATTAGCCTAGAACGAGTATTCAGAGCTTATGTTTAATGCGAATTCTTTATCACATCACACTTGAGTTCCACCAGGGTTGGCATTTGGGATAACCTCTAACACCTCTTCATTAACGACCCCACCTACATCCACGCAAGTCTACACGTTTCCTGTCATGAACACGCAAGCTCACACAACTCCAGCTGCTTCCGTGCGAGTGTACACGTCTCCACCCAAGAACACGCAAGTTTACACGCTTCCTGCTGTTTCCACACAAGCTTACACATTTCCAGCTGTGTCCACGCGAGCTTATGCATCTCCAGCCCTATCCACGCAAGCCCCCACGCTTCCAGCCGTGTTCGCGCCTCCACCTGCATCAATGCAAGTTTACACGCGCCCAGTCGTGTCAACCCAGCCGACAGCGTTTCCTGCGACATTCCTGTATGTTGGTGTGTCCCAAGCCACGTCCACGCAAGCTTCCTTGGTTTCATCCTCCTCCTTGCAAGTTCCTAGATTGCCAGAGACGTCTTCGCGCGTATCTTCATTTCCAGTTGGTCCTCCAATGTCTTCGGCTCCGGCTGATACGGCTGACCTTACCGGTACGCGTGTTGCACATAGTCATGATTCTGTGGTTCCTTATCTCCTGGCCACCGGTTTAAGTGCTGCAGTTCAAAGTGATAATCATACTGCCGTCCCTAGCGTTGTAGCCCCTTCACAGCGCCTTTTGCCTACTCCACAGCCTGTCGGCGGAAACCTTCTTGCTATGATCACTTGTACCATGGAGAAAATGAATGCTGATCATGGTCTACCAGCTCTGCAAGTTGTCAAGTTCGATGCATCCCCTGAAAACTACCTGATGTTTCGTCAGAGGTTTCATCAAATGGTGGAGTCAAAGGCCTTAGACAAACCGACGAAAATGGCCCGACTGTTGCAATTTCTCGAAGGCCCCGCGTTATTAGCCGTGCAGAGGTACGAGTCCGTTCCAGGAGGCTTAACGAAGGCACTCCGAGTTCTTCAAGATTGCTTTGGTCAACCCTTTAAGATAGTACGAGCATGTGTTGACACCTTGGTGAAAGGCCCCACCATAGCCCCTCAGGATAAATGAGGCCTGCAGCGTTACACAGACACAGCTCAGGTTATGTACGATACCTTGGAAGCTATGAACTGTCTAGGAGAAATGAACACTGATAACCTTGAAAAAATGATTCTAAGATTACCTAAGTGGGCGCAAGCCAAATTCAGAGAACACTTGAAGAAGCTGGAACATCAAGGGCAAATCATGCCTTCCTTTAGGGACGTTGTTAACTTCTTGAACGATCGCGCTGATGTAGGAAACCATCCGTTCTTGTCAAGTTCTTCAGCCGAAACAAAGCCTTCGAGTTCCAAGAGGCATGATGCTAATGATCACAGGTTTACCACACTGACAACTGAAGGTCAGAAGAAGGACAGTGAGAACAGTAACCTTGCAGTCAAAACAGATTGCAAAAAGGGGGCCAGTGTTCAATGTGTACCAGGTCTCATCCAGTTTACTGGTGTGAAACGTTCAAGTTGAAGCCTGTCAATGAAAGAATTGAGTTTGTCAAGATGAAGCGAATTTGCTTCAATTGTATCAATTCTGTTGATCATTCTGCAAGATCGTGCAAGTCTCCAACACGTTGCAAGGCACCAGAATGTGGCAGACCTCATCATACTGTTACATCTTTCTTGGCCCAGCCGTGAAAGAAACATTGTTCACCAAACCAATAACGTTGAAGCCGCAGGAGTTCCAGCTGTTACCCTAGATCCCCCGATGGTCAAAACACTACCCCGAGCTTGTGTGCTACGGCAACTATGGCAGAATCCTCCAAGATCCTTTTGCAGATCATTCCCCTCAAGGTTATTGGTGACAATGGTAGGAGTATCACTACTTATGGCCTCGTAGATTCCGGCTCCAATGTGACAATGATTGTCCCATCCCTTGTTGAACAGCTCGAGATTCAAGGTGAAACCAGCCAGCTCTTCCTTTCTACAGTAAATCAAAGAGAAAAAAGGGAACAAGGTGTGAAAGGAAATTTTAAAATTGCGTCAGTCATCGACCAGGATACTGGAGAGATTGCTGTATGTAATGCTTGGGTGTTAAGATCTAGCTATTCCACTCAAACATGTCTTGGTTCGCAAGAGAATGGGACAATGGTCACACATACGTCAGGTACCTTTCCTTGAAGTCGTAAGGAGCAAAGTGTCTGTCCTCATTGGCACGAATGTCCAGGACGCCTTCATCCCACTCGAAGTCAGGAAAGGAGACCCAAACAAGCCTTTGGCAATAAGATGTTGCCTGGGCTGGAGTATCCTCGGTGGTTCTGCTAACGGTAGGATAGGCACCAGTTTAACCTCAACCGAGTTTCTTGTGAGGAGATTTCTCTGAGTGGTCAACTCGAAGACTTCTGGCGAGTTGAGTCTTATGGAACTGAGAAAGTCTCTAAAATCAATGTCAGTGGAGGATCACAAGGCCATGAAGATTATCGAGAATACTATCTCAAAGGTTGATGGCCATTATCAGATTGGCTTACTTGGGAAGCAGGAAGACCCTGACCTTCCTTTCAATAGGGTTGCAGCTCAAGCCAGACTTCATCATCTAAAGAGGCATTTCTCCCGTGATCCTGACTTGGAAGCCAAGTATAGAGCGGTCATTGAGGAGTACGTTAATAAGGGTTATGCAAGAAAGCTGACTCCTGAAGAGGCCACCAAGAGATCCAGAATCACGTGGTACTTACTGCATCATCCTATCTTCAACATCAACAAGCCCGACAAATGCCATGTGGTTTTTGACGCAGCTGCCAAATCCGACGGCACTTCCCTGAATGATCAGTTGTTCCAAGGCCCAGACCTTACGAATAGTTTAACTGGTGTACTCATCCGCTTTCCTGAGGAAGAAATCGCATTTACAGCAGACTTAGAAGCTATGTTCCATCGGGTCAAGGTTCTCCCCAGGGATGCTGATGCCTTGAGATTCCTATGGTGGAGCGGTAGCTTGGATAACCCCCCCCCTGATGAGTACCAAATGCTCGTTCACATTTTTGGAGCAGCCTCGTCACCTTGTTGTGCCAACAGGGCAGTACGACAGACAGTAGATGATAATGAAGAGCAGTTTGGCCCAGAAGTAATCAACACGGTGTGTAGGAACTTCTACTTCGATGATGTCTTGAAGTCCGTTCCGAACGAAGAGAATGTGATCCATCTTACTGAGCAGTTGATCCAGTTAATGAAGGAAGGCGGTTTCCACCTAACGAAGTTTACTAGTAACAGCCATAAGCTTCTGGCCACCCTTCCTGAGAAAGAACGAGCGAATCCTGCTTTGAATCTAGATCTTGATCAGCTACATATTGGTCGTGCACTTGGATTACATTGGGACACAGTCTCGGATACATTCCTGTTTAAAGTCACACACACTAACAAACCGCCAACCAAGTGTGGCATTCTTTCAACGGTCAGTTCCCTCTTCGATCCGCTTGGTTTTATGGGTCCCTTCATCCTTCCAGTAAAGGTTCTACTTCAAGAACTTCGGAGAATGGGAATCCAGTGGGACAAACGTGTACCAGAACCACTGCTTACACAATGGCACAGATGGATGGAGTCTCTTCCCCTCGTCGCAAAAATCAAGATCCCAAGATGTTTTAGAAATGCTTCTCGTGCCACAACCACCAACGTCCAGCTGCACTATTTTTCTGATTCTTCTAACCGTGGCTATGGTGCTGTTAGCTACTTGAGACTCGTTGATGATCAAGGAAGAGTTCATCACACTTTCGTTATGGGGAAAACGTGCAACACACCCTTAAAGCAATGGTCCATTCCATGTCTAGAATTACAGGCAGCTGTGGTCTCTAGGCGTCTCCACGTGCTGATTCCCGATGAGCTGGACCTGCCGGTTCATAGTGTCACCTTTTGGACGGACTCCCTGACAGTCCTTCAGTACATCAGCAATGAGAAGAGACGTTTCAAGCCCTTTGTTGCTAACAGAGTTAATGAGATCCATGATACTTCCACTCCTGAACAATGGCGACATGAGCCGACATCTCTCAATCCGGCCAATGAGGGCTCTTGGGGGATGGAAATACATTCCCTCAAACCGAACTGTCACTGGTTGTCTGGACCTAAGTTCCTGTTACAACCTGAAGACCATTGGCCAGTACAGGAAATTGGTAATATTCCTGACAACGACAAAGAAATTTGAGTTGTAAGTCACGTTACGCTCATTTCACTTGGATCTGCATTAGATCTGTTCTTAAGGCACTACTCATCTTGGCCGTGTCTGCAAACACTTATGGCATGGCTATTACGCTTTGTTGAGTACATCAAGAACAAGAATGCTCTCCCCAAACCAAGAGGGATAGGTATTGTAGAGACGCGAAGCTCAACGTAGAAAATTGTCCAGTTAGTTCAACGCCAGCACTTCCCTGAAGAAGTTGGCTCTTTAAGCAGTGGACTTCAAGTCAAAGGTCATAGCAAACTTGCTAACCTCTCCCCTGTGCTGATCGAAGGAA
>Ga0126338_10001815_pt1 | contig 14180 bp, 12 predicted proteins | sample OrbCmetagenome_2_FD_92529 | JGI IMG/M metagenome (GOLD analysis project Ga0126338, IMG submission 92529) | Coral microbial communities from Petempiche,Puerto Morelos, Mexico - Orbicella C C metagenome | ecosystem: Host-associated > Invertebrates > Cnidaria > Coral | place: Petempiche,Puerto...
AAATGGGTAAATCAATGTAAATCAACTATTTTTTATGGACCATTTTCAATAGTTATGTTAAATTGCCAGAGGGTAGCTGAGAAATTTGGGAAATTCACCTATAAATGACGGTGATATGCTGCCGGAATCTGCCGGAATGATAAAAATTGCAGATTTACCAGTATAACCAATAAATGACATCAGAAAATATGGTAACATGTTGCGGAAATGATGATTCACAGGGACATTTGGGATTTAGCAAGCAAAAATCGGGAGCTCAGCAGGCTCAGCCCGAGGGAAATATGTTTGCAAGGAAAATTCTTATAAAGTAGGTGTTTGTTTTTTTCAAGTAGGTGTCCAAATCAGAAGACAAGCCGGATCTGAATTAAATTACTATTTATTCAGCATGCCTCTCTGCTGGATTGCGCAAGGAAAAATTCACAATGCGAGCGTTTTGATGCCCCTAATGCTTATTGTCTATATTGGGAACCTGTCGCTGCTAAGACGTATATGCTATAATATGAAATCAACAATCCATTTTGTTCATGAATTTCGAACCTTTAATACAGTGGCACTTGATCTGCTTTGCGCAGTCTCCAAGATGTCAGTCATACTTGACCCAGCAGCCATTTGCAGCAACGGAAAACAGCTTAGTCCTGGGCCGTTTTTTTCCTCATGCCAGACATTACTACAGATGGATTGAAACAGTTTGTGGCCGCAGCCAAGCCGCTTCATCTTGAAAACGGTTGGGCTGACTTTGATCTTGAGGTGGCCAGAGAGGCCTGTCTGCAGTGGACACCGTTGGAAACATGTGAAGCAAAGAAACAGATCTTGAAAAAATTTAGCAGTCTCCTGACTGTAGCGAGGTTTGCTTTGCAGGGAAGCATTGACCTGGAACAGTATGAATTGCCAGTTCCCAAGGCGCCCCCTGCCGATTTCCATCCATGCCAAGACATTTGCACAGTGAAGGATTTAGAGCAAAGGCTGCGAGAGCATTACAGCTACGCTGGCTCTTTGGCCCCTGCCGAAGAACTTTTCAAATACATGGCGAAAAGCATTGATATTTTGGACCAGCCAGTTTTCGAAAGCAACGTGGAATTTCACAACCTGGCCAGACATGCGCAAACGATTTTGAAGGAAGCTTATTATGTGTGCAAAGGAAGTGGTTTGGCATAGTCGCTTTGGTCCGATCTAAAATTCAGGATCGAAATTCGAAGATCAGAGGGTACAACTGGAGCCTTCGACATGGAAAGCTGTGGTCAAAAGGTTGCGTGTTTTGAGCGAACTGTGCTATTTACTTTTTGCAATGAATTCCCTGACTGTCACGTGTATTTGTTTTGTGTTTGGCAAGCTTGCTTGCCAGACCCATGGCCAACTTGTTGGTCACGTTTTCGTTTTTGCTTTGAGGGTCCTCCAGCTGCAGCTTTGTGGACCCCTGAGCAAGCAGCATCCACTGCGAAGACCGACTCACCCTCATGACAGCCGCTTTCGGTGCTGCAGCTGCTGCCTCTTCAGACCTGAAGCTGGTCATCAAGCGTGCGCGTTTGCCAATGAAGAAGTATGACAGTGACGAGATCCCTGAGTCTCAGTTTCAGCCCTACATGCAAAATTTAAAAGCTCGTCACGAAGATGCCCTTCCATTCCATGCTGCTGGGATGGAGCAATGTGGAACTGCTTTCGGCTGATTGCCTGGTCGTGACAAACAAGTCTCAAATTTCCAAGAAGAAGAAGATGGCGCTACTCAGCTGAATTTGTCAGGTCAGTCCAAGCCACTGAGCCCCTGTGAAACTTTTGGCCACAGTCAGCTGCAGGTGGTTGGTCAACAACCTCTTGGTTTTCTCGAGCGAAGATTTCGTGAAGGACTTCAGTCCACAGCATGATAAGGCACCTGCAAGCCACCAGATTTCAAAGTAATTAGTTTGTTCCTGTCTTTTACCACACCCCTGGGCCTGACAGGTTTTTTTGACATGCACCGCTGCCCACAGTGAACTGGAAGACCTCATCGTGATCATGGATTCCCACCAATCTGTGGATGGCATGCCTCGTTTTGAGAGTCCGAACAAGTTGCGCCTCTGCCCCGAGAAGTTCCACTTGTTGGAGTGGTATGGCAACCTCGAGAATCCGTTTTGAAATCCGACATCAAATCCCGATGTCATTTTGTGTGAATCTGAAGGATTCATTATATACCAGCTTTCAATGGCCTTTAGTCGCGGGAAAAAATGCCAATCTCAGTTGCCGCAGGCAAACTTGTTTGCCGTTTTCTCAGCCAGCTTGCTGGTTGTCACAACCATGGTTTTTTCACGAGATTCAATTTGACATGGCACAAAGTTCAGAGCAAACAGCTTGACACACGATGCCCGCATCTGATTGCTTCTGGTTCTGAGTTTTGAATTTTGTGCTGTGATTTAGGTGGTGCAAATCACATGGCCATGGCTTTATTGCAGCCTCGCTTATTGAAGCGTTACTGCGTTTCTGGGCGACAGTATGAGTTGGAGGATGCCGCTGGTCCAGCTGATGTTTCCGCTTACTTGGACAAGCAGATGTCGATGTATCCTGCAGACATGTTTTTTATATCCTGGACATCAGTCACTGCAGTGTCCGAAAATTGTGTGATGCTCACCCACCGCGACGGCTTTTCCAAACAGGCGAAACTTGTCTTTTTTTGACAGTCATAGAACGCACTGTGGATGCTTTCAATCAGTGCAGCCTTTGGTCCCCTTGGGCCACTGCCATTTAAGGATGTTGATCAAGAACTTCATCTGTGTTGAGCAGCCCTCAAGGAAGCGGAAAAGCCTCGCCCCGGGAATGCGGACTTCTGGAGCCCCTTGGCGACAATTGGTTTCTGCATTTTGTTTTTAAGATGCTTTTTTCCTCAGTCAGGTTACGTTGTGCACCAACTTTTCCGGGAGCGATGTGCGCTTGGATCAACTTTATGTCATCCTGAAAGATGATTTTACAGACCGATGCAAACCAATCTTTGTGGAGCCTCACTACCTGTTTTTGTGCCCAGAGAAGTTTCACCTTTTGCGATTACATGGAAATGTTGACATTTGATTTGGCCAATGGATTCCTGGGTCTTTGCCTCACGGGGTTTTGCAGGCACATGAAAACAGACCAAAAGTGAGATGGAAAAATACGCGAACCAGCGCAGGCCAGGTACCTGGTGTGTGCTCACGCCAGCTTGCTGGCTGCCAAATTGTCATCAGCACTTTGCAACCTTGCAGCTAGATCATTGTTCAGCTATGACCAATCTCATTGTCTTTATTCGTGGCCGCAGAGTCAGTCATTGAACAGCTTCGTAGAAAAAACGAATAGCGTGAATCTAAACGCCCATCATAAAGACAAGTCAGAAACGCGAAGCGTAATCACAAATCACATACATGTCGAACCATTTCGCTTTGCGTCACGTCCATATTTAACTGCGCCATGGGCGATGAGAACTGTGAGGACCAGGCCTCTGATGTGAGCCTGCCCCCTTCCGTGAAAGAAAGTGATGACATGTCAGACAGTGTGAGCCTTCCACCCGATGTGGCAGAAGACGCAGATGATGATGCGGAGGCCACTGGGAGTGGTGCCTGCTGCAAAAAGGGGAAGTGCGAAACAAAATTTCGCCCAGGTGATATGGAAGCATATCAATTGGAGCTGCAAGGCTGCAGCCAACAACTACGGCTGAAGCGGGTTTTTGATGAAGTTCGGGCAGTTTTCAGGTCTGGAGGCTCAGATCCAAGTAAAGTCATGTCTTGGGTTGTGAAGGGACAGCCTCTCTGCAGGCGCTTCTTTGAAAAACTACATGGAGTTGGGCATGGGCAGTTGGACAAAATGGTAGCCCTTGCCAGGAATGGCCAGGTAGAGTTGCCAGCGCCTGGTCCTCGTCTTCAAAGGCAATCCCCTGCGCTTGCCAATGTGGATACTTGGTTTGTGGGGCTTTACATTCACTTAGCAGAACCATTGGCTGTGCCTGGCTCCGGTGAACATGTTCCCGCAACGGGAGAGACACCAACTGATCAACATGTGACAGTGGCCTCAGATCATCCCTTAGCAGCTCTGAGTCTCAACCTGCGGCAGAAGAAGGGTGATGCTGATCCCCATGGCAATGTCTATGTGCCCCGAAGATTCTTGAATTTTGGGTCCGAGGCTCAGCTCTGGCAGTTTTATCAGGAAGATGAAGCTTTTGAGCATCAGGTGTCCAGAAGTACTTTCAAGAAGGCATGGGCAAAGTGGCAAAAGTTTTTGCCCTTCAAAAATTCTGGCGAAGGTAGCAAGTGTAACATTTGCGCCCAACTGACCATGGAGCGTTCAACAGCTGTGGAGCCAGCAGAAAAGTTGCGTGTGGATGCTGCAAAGCAAACGCATTTGCAGACAGTGATGGCAGACAGAGCTTATAGCGTGCGCTGCAACAAGGTAGCAGGCCGCTCAGACATTTGGCTTGCTGCCAAAAACCATGGCATGTTTTGCAAATTGGAGCTGGATGGCATGGACCAATCAAAATTTGCCGTTCCTCGGCTTAAGCAAATGGCAGCCACGTCGAATTACTCAAAGTGTTGGCGGCCGTCTGTTCATGTGACAGGGGCAGTACTCTTCGGCCAAATTGAGTACTACGCCGTGATGGGGCCCGACTTGGCCAAGGACGCAAACATGAACGCGACCATCACTTCTCGCATCTTAGACCTGATGCAGAAACAATTGGATGATCTTGGACCAGAATATGGTTTTCCTTCAGAGCTGGTCGTCATGTGCGACAATACGCCCAGAGAAGCCAAAAACAGCCACTACGGCTGTTATCTGGCTTCTTTAGTGGCCCGTGGCCTCTTTACGGCCACGGAGTGCCATTTTTTGCAAGTAGACCACACTCATAACGAGCTGGATCAGAGGTTTTCCACGATGGCAAGTCACATCAAGCAAGCTCAGTGCATTGAGGACATGTCAGACTTGGTGGCTTATCTCCAGTCTCATATGACCGCAGCTGCCAACAGAACGTTGATTATCGAGGAGTTGAAAGGCACTATGGACTTCAAATCGTTTTTGTCTGGTGTCAATTTACACCTCACAGGCTTGACAAGCACTCATTTGGCCCCTCATGCAAACCATCACTGGCGTTTTGCGTCAAGGCTGTCGATTGATGAATCTTTTTTTGGATCCATTGAATGTCACCATCCAGATTGGCAAAGCTTTCAAGAAGATCCCGCTGACGTTGTTTTGACTGTGAAGCAGTACCTCTCGTCTCCGAAACATTCTCAGCCTCCTCAGGTGGTCATGCCAGTGCAAGTTGCCGCGCAAGTGCCGAAGGATCTATGTCCTGCTCCCAGGAACAAGTTCGCAGACACAACTCTGGTTGAATTTCGCAAGAGTGCCAAAATCTTTGCAGGGCCACCATGGAATTTGTTGAAGGCCCAGACATTTTTGGAAGATCTTTGCGATGAGAACGAGAAGGGCAATCTTCCACCTGGCATTACCTTGCACATTATTTTTCAACCAGTGCCACTGTGAGTTTGTCAGCTGCAGCTGCAACTGCGCAGGATGATCGTCTTCCATCAGAAACCGAAGATCCTGAGGTCCCTGTTTCAGCCGCGCCTCGGCGTGTCGTTGCTGGTCGTAGCAAGGCCAAAGCAAAGGCAAAGCCTAAGGTGAAAGCTGCGGTTAAAGTCGCGGCAGCAAAGTGTCTCAAACGCCCAGCTGCTGCACCGAGTCAGTCTGAGCCGCCGCGGGCTATGAGAAGGCCAGCAGCTTCCGATTCTTTTGAGCCAAATCATGGTGAGGCCTCTGCAGCTGCTTCCGCCCCTGCGGCGTCTCCAATTGAGGAGCTTCCAGCTGAATCAGGCCGAGTTGCAGCAGAAACAGTGGATGCCGAACTGCCCAAACGTTTCCATTACGGCTGCTCCAAATGCCGCAAGAAGAGCAAGTTCGGGTGCGCAGAGTGCATCAAAAAGGCAGAGGAGAAGCACAAGGGATGGAAGCGCCTTTCGAATGGACACATTGTGCGAGACCTGGATGTTGCTGGGGTGCCCTCGTAGACTAAGCCCAGTAGCCATCTTCAAAGCGCTGGCCCAAAAAAAAGTTTCTTTTCTGGCCAGCTTGCTGGTTGGAAATTGTCAGTCAGCTTGCTGACTTTTGGCGGTGTGTGTGTGTGTCTACGTCGGCTTTCGAACGTTGATGTCCACTTCAGACTGACTTAGTTTCCCAGAAGGCTTTAAGGCAATTTAACCGCAATGTTTTGGAATGTCTTCGGCTTCACAGGGCGCTTTGCAATTTTTGGTAACAGCGCGCATGTCACTCAGTATAATGTCCTTTTTTTTCCCCAGGAACTCTATCCTTGATCACTGAACATGAGATTTTGTTGGCCTTTCTGAAACAATGGGCAATTTACTACTATTAATTTTTGTCCATTTTTAGATTTGAATTGGATTTAGGCCGGCAAGCCATGGATTCTGACCTTGAGTCTGTGTCGTTGCCATCTGATGTCTGCAGCGGGGCAGACATGGAACGCTTGCAGCGCCAGGACGATGAAGTCTCGGATGTGGATTTGCCATCTTCGATAGATTCCGATTGTGAAATAGTTTCCTTGCCAGATTCTGTGACAGACACCCAGGGGATGGACACTGCAGGCTCAAAGGTGAAGATGACAACAACCAGCAGATCTGTGCCTTCACCTGCAGAATGTCAAGTCGCAGGGCGTCTCCAGCTCAACTTCAAAGCGATGGAAGTATATTCCCCTCCACGTGTCTTGCCCAAAGTGCACAGTGACTCCATGGGCCCTTGCCGTATGTCTCTGGATATTTTGACAGGGTGGAACTTGCTTTCACCAGAGCTCAAGAGAACACTTCTGAACCTGTGGCATACTGAAGAGATCGAAATGCTTTTTCTGTCCCCACCATGTACTGTCTTCAGTGTTTTGCAAACTTGTTTTCGGAACAAGGAAAAAATGGACCCAGCACGGTGGCATAAGAAGTGGGACGAAGGTGTTCATCATGTGGATATCAGCATGACGGGGGCTTCGCTGCAGCTGAAAAAAAAGAAAAAATTCATGTACGAGCACCCTGAACGAGCAAAGTCATGGGAATTGCCGCAAGTGAAAGCTGTGAGGGCGCACCCCTATGTTTTAGCAGTGGAGTTTGATCAGTGCATGCTCAATTTGAGGGCTCCCAACAACAAGTTGATGAAGAAGAGGACAAGGATCATGACGAATTGTGTTTGGCTGGCTAGAACTTTGTCTTCTTACCAATGCGATCGAAGTCATGAACATCAACGAATTGAAGGCAACATGGCCGGCCATTCCTTGAGTTGGTGGGCACAGCACTATCCTGATGAACTTTGCGAGATTTTGGCTGCCAGTGTGGATCATGACTGACGGTAACTTGGACTAACTTTGGCCAATTATTGGCGTCGTGTTTTTTTCATCACACAAATTCATTTTCCACACATCTCTGGGCTTGATTTTGCCCCCCCCAAGATGCGCAGATTTCAAATGAAATCCCGCCATTTCAGCTAGGTTCATAATTTTCCACACATCTCAGCATGTCATTTTGCACCCCCCCAGTTGCGTCGATGTTCCGTTTTGGCTGGGATTTGCGTCGATTTCATCTGAAATCCCGTCATCTCCCCCCCCCAAAATCTATGTCAGAGATGCGTCGATTTCGACAAATTTGAAAACAAAAAATCAGAGGATTTCAAATGAACTCTTCCCATCTTTCCTGCCCAGGATGATGCTCGGCTCCGGAGATGCGTCGATTTTGGCCCCCGGGAAAAAATGCGTCGATTTCGCTGTGACCAGCTCGCTGGACACAGTATAGAGGCAGCTTGCTGCTTCACAGAGTCTGCAAGGCATTTCATGGGTTTTTAGCTTACAATAATTTGCAGAATCAGTTGAGCGATCACCGTTTTTGTTCATCAACTGGTCTCAGGCAATTTCATTTCGTGGAACTTGCCATTGCGCCAATCAATGAAGATCAGTGGTTTGTGGCCCAAGAACTTCACACAGACTTGCCTTTTGCCTGGAGCTGGCAGCATGGCCAGCGACGAAGGCCTTGTGGCGCAGGCAGCGCCTAGCACACCAGCTGTGTCTGTGCTGGAGCCTGCTGCCGATGCAGGCGCTCATGGTGGTGCAGCTGAGCAATCGCGGTTCATGTTGCTGAGTTCCTGTGAAAGTATTTTCCAAACCTTTTCTGGACCAGCTCAGTATCTGCAGGCGAATTTGAAGGAGCCATGTGATGTAGTAGACTTTCGAAATTGGCTTCGGAACACCTTCCCAGAAGCAGAGGATACTTTGTACTCTGCTGACGAGAAGTTGCCCAAGGTGCCTGCAGCAAGCCAGGACTATGCTTGCCAGCAACCTCTGTGCATCCATGTCTCAGCTCTGGGCTTTACTGGCGATTGCACATTGAAGCCACCCCCAGGAGGTGAGTTTTGCAAATGCTTGCTGGAAGAGATTCTTATGGATGGCTTCCAGTCTGCCAGTGATCCTCTCTTGGTTTTGCAGCACGAACCCGACTGTGCTCCTTTGGACTTGCCTTGTGGAGATCATGGGCAACTACGGGCCTTTAGCTTGGCATATGTCAAAGGCTACACCAGAGCAGTGACTTTGTTGACTGCGCTGCATCGCTGCAAGGTCCTGGGACTGGATGGTCGCACTGATGAAGGTTTGAAGCCCCTATGGAACTCAGTCACCAAGGTTTTTGTTCACTGCGTTGAGCAGCCCTCTCGTTTGGACGAGGCGCTTCAGAACATGAAACTTTCAGCCCGAGGAAGCCTTCGAAGAGCCAACAACACCATCCAGTGCTGCTTCATCATCCGGAACTTGAAGGGCAAGTGTGGCTTGGTCGATTCCTCTGTCTTTGTCAAGCGTTGGAATGCTATGTCCAGCAAGGCTTTTCAAATCGTAGGCAAAAGATCCCTGGCTTTGAAGCAGCTTTTGGACCAAACTCCAGAAGAGACATTGAACTTGATCTTGGCACATGTCAATGCTTACGGATGGCAGAACAGTTGTTGGAGCGATGACTCACTGGCAGTCAAGAAGCTCTACCCTGGTTATCAATTTGCTTGCACCAAGAAATCTTGGCTATCTCGGATGAAGACCACTGAGGAATCGATGGACCTATGTGTGCGCCACCTGCAGTCCACTTTCGAAAGGAAAAGTGAACATCTGAGACAGAAGGCCGACCCTCAAACAGTTGAAGATGTGTCCTTGCGTGCTGCAGTGTGCTGGCATCTGGGACAAGAACTTCTGAGCCAGGTGCCCATTGATCCTGCGAAGTTGGAGCAGGTTTGGTACAGCAACTTTGCACAAGGTGATGGCCCTGTGGCATCCGAACTGCAAGGTATCTTGATGGACAAAGCAGAAAACTTTGAAGTTCGCAGGGACTGCGCATCGCTGAAGGCATTGTGCGAGCAGCAAAACTACTCGAAACCCATTGCCGCCAATGCCGTGGAAGAAAATGCTTTGCAGATTGACAAGTTCGCTTTTGTCATGAAACAACTCCAGTATGATGTGGCAGTCTATGAGACTTGGGTTCGCAAGACCTCCAGTGTCAAAACTGCGCAAGAGCAGCAACGGCACTTATGGATGCTGCAGCGACGCAAGAGATGTGAGGCATGCGCCGAAGCTTTCCTGAATCGCTCCTTGCGGCTCGTGGTCTTTGACAAACGTCGAGCTGAGCAGTCCATTGCGGAGGTGATGAACTTTAAACGGGAAGTTTGCCAACAGCAAGGTGTCAATGCCGAGGACATGTACAATCTGGTCTACTGGAACTGCAGCGCTCCTTGCCTCATGCCTCAAGCAAGTTACCAAGCAGCAAACACAGTGCTGGCATGGGCCTTGAACGAGCAGATGAAATCAGCAGCTTTGATCATGACGCCGACTTTCAGCTACTCCAAGGGCAAGGTCTTTTTGGAAGAGCAAGCTCTGCTGCAGAAGCTGGCCTCAGGGAACCATGTGTTGGACTGGCAGTTCCACTTGCTTTTCTCCAACAAGCCAGACGTCCGCGACTTGAGGCCGATGGTGTATCCTGGTCGTTTTGTTTTTCCTTCTCCCTTGGAGTTGCCGAAGAACCCTTGGTTTGCATGCGACCTGAGGAGAGATCAGCGCACCCCTGAAGTGAAGCAGTTGCCTGCCAAAGACATGAGAGAAGTGGAATCCATGTCTGATGACGCCTTGCCCACATCAGTGGATGTTCGTGACAGCGTGCATGGAGCTGCCAAGTACTGGCAAATCGGATCATCAGCTTGCCAGACACTCTTGACATCTGCTTTGACCGGTGTAACTCCAGAGCCACAGGCCGTTTTGATCTTGGACCTCTTCGTGCGCAATGGCGACTTCACCGAGGCATTTTGCAAACTCAAAGCAGGAAGATCCAATGTTCACTACTTGGGTTTCTGCGAGAACCAGGACGAGGTGCTGTATGTGGAAGCATATCTCAAGGAGACCCTTGCTCAGTGCTATGAAAGTGGACAGCCCACTCCCACCGGAGAGAAGATCGAACAGGACATGAACGAGGACATGAAGGAGAAGCCGCCGCCACACCCGCGACTGAATTTACTGGCTGCTTGGATTAAAATAAACATTTCACAGTCCACAGCTCCTCCGTTTCTTCAACAAACAATTATCAATCCAGGAATGACCAGTCATTTTTTCGATCTCCTCCTTGAAGTTTAATTCGATCGGTTTCCGGGGTTCCTCATCTGGTCCCAGCATTGCTCATGAGTTTTTCCATGGCCCACCTCCTGGAGATCAAGGTTCAGAAGTCTCAATTTCATACACCATGGGCCCCAATATTTTTTTGCAGTTTGTGAAACATATGCAAAAAGTAACTTTATTGTTTCATTTTGTATAGGCAACCAACGCCGGTATGTCCGAATTCCTTTGTTCTCATTGGGGTTGGTAATGCACAAAAGGGTTTATTAACTGGGACCATGTGTGAAACCAGCTTTTGCCACTTTCATGTTTTTTCCTGCCAGGTTATGAAGAATGAAGAACTCGGTCTTCCAGTCCAGCTTGTCCGGGAATGGCAAGATCACGCCGTTTGTGGCCCAGAGTTCCGCAGCTGGCTGGCCACTTTTCAAAAGGACCACAAGGTCATTGATGAGCAGGCAGCCAACAACAAGGACGAGGAAAAAGATGGCAAGAAAAGAAATGGCGACAGTGGCCCTGGACCCTCGCCCAAGAAGTTGCGAACAGATTTGCCTGTTGCTGTGGATCCTTCCATGATGGTTGACAACACTGACATCACAGCTGCCTTGATCAATGAGTACAGCCTGCCGCTTGGCAAGGACATGTCTGTGTCCGTTCAGTTCCGGGCGGAAGAGAAGGTCTACTTGGTGAACAAAGGCGCCAAAGCTTGGACAGCTGCAGATCCTCTCATTGCTCACTTTGGAAACGGATCGTGGAAGGTGCTGAAAACTGGGCAAGATCTCCCTGACTGTGCCGTAGAATTGAAATTCGGAGGCCACAGTGACAAGATTTTGCTCAATGGCGCAGTGCAGACCATAGGTCAAGCCCTGTCTGACATGAGACAGAAAAAGCCGGATGCCAAAGTGGCGTATCACGCCATCCAAGAAAACTCTGACGATGTCAAAAAATTCAGCCTCACTACCACACACAGGGTCTGCTTTGTCTACAGGATTGAGGATGGGGCAGAAATGTCTTCGAAGAACATTGCCGGAAAACTCTGGAAGGTTGGCCAAGAGTCCCCTTTGAAGGTCTTGTGGTACTGCCGCTGGTGTTCGAAAGGTTTGTCGCCAATCAAGCCTGCGTTGCACCTCCTGGGCAGCTTGCAGCTGAAAAATGGCCAAGCTGCACTTCTGAGCGGTAGCCCGTGATTGCGCTCTCAACTGTTTGGATCAAACGCATTGGCCTGGGGGCTTTTGCGTCAGGCCATGGCATCTAGCGATCATCAGGTTGCAAAAAAATCATCACATTGACATTGACTTTACTGTTTTTTTACACTTCTGGCCTGCGGTCTTCAATGACTTGTCATAATATCGAGGTCGAAACTGTGTGGTCGACCGGCCTTCTGCGTGATTTTTTCACTGTATTGACAGAGAGACTTGTATGCTGTAGAGTCGTTCATTGATCAATTTTGTTTGGGCAGTGGCTGCACAGCTTGCAATCGTCCACCACATCCATGCGCATTGCTGGGCAGGAGCATCCATTTTGATAGGGCTATTATTCCTTGGCCATGTCCTGGATGACATCTCTTTACTAGTCAAAGTAGTATCATTCGATACCATTTTGATATTTGGCAGTAAAAGTGTCATCCAATGATTTCATGTCAACAGTCAAGGGATAAGCGCCCTCAGCTGCTGCGATTTGAGGCCTGGGCCCAGTACCCTTTTCCCTAGGAAATAAACGCCGGGAAAGGCCTCACTTCAACAGCGAAAATCCTTGGGGCGATGATCCAAAACCTGGCGCGCTGCGGTGTCAAAAAACGTTTCTTTTCTGGCCAGCTTGCTGGTTGGAAATTGTCAGCCAGCTTGCTGGCGTCAATTCATTGTGTTGTTAGAGTCAATGTGCGCAACTGTAATTTCAAGCTGTAAACTGTTTGATCAATGAAACTCCATAGGCCCACAACAAAAGCCTTCAACCCATGAACTCAACAGGATTGTCAGTCCATGGCTTTCTTTCTGCGTTGAAGCGGATTGGCCCAAGCAAGATGGAGTTGAACACCGGCGACGATGCAACGACAGTTGCTGGTTCCATCACTGTGGTGGGCATGGCAGATGATGCTGCAACAACAGCTGGGTCAGAAGCTACGGTGCTGCCCACAGTGGTGCCTGATGTCTTCGATGCCACTTCTGAAGTCCCACCGACCTTGATGGGTTCAGACGCAAAGACCATAATCAAGGCACTGGGTGTTCCAACTTGCTTATTTTTTCCTCTTATCATATTGGGAGCCCTCTTCATTTTGAAAACCGGCGCCCAAATCAGGTGCTCATAAGGTGGGTACCTTCAAGGTATAGTTTTCAACCAATGACCTTTTGATCATGACTCACTGCTGTCAGTGAGGCAGAAGACGACGACACTGAGCCTCCTGACACGATCATTCCAGAAACTCCTGGTCCCTCTTCGTCGGCAAGCACAAGCCGCCTGACTGAATCCTTGGCGTCCCAAGTGATGAGCCTCAACTCCAAGGTTCATGCCCTGCATTTGCAGAAGTTGGAAGCGGAAAACATGGTCGTACGCATTGCAGTGGACAAGTTGCAGGTGGAGCGTGAAAAAGAAAGAGATGAGATCCTATGGAAGGCCAAGACTGAGACCTTGGATGAGCAAAGGTTGGTAGCTGAAGCAAAAGTTGCCTGCCTCGAGTCCCTGGTTCCACCTGAAGACAAGATGGTGCGTCTGGGTGGCAAAAAATTTAGCCAACCTCGGACATTGGAAGAGTTCAAAGAGCGAGCTCGGAGAGACAAGAAGAATGCCAAGGAATCCGAGCGCAAAAAGCGCCGTCTTGCCGAACAAGCTCAGTCAGGATGATGGCCTTGCAAAAGCAGTCTCAAAATGATGGCCTTGTATAGCAGGAGCATGGCCTTGTAAAGAAAGAGCAGGCTTAGAATGATGGCTGACTGAGACGCCGCTTGGAAAAATTGTGTTTCAGCAGTGAGTAGCCAGCTTGCTGGCAATTCCATGGATCAGCTTGCTGATCCTTAAACTTTTAGGTCCTACCTTTTTTGGAGCCAAGCAATGTTCCTGCAATGGGATTTATAGCAATCATCTCAGAATCTTTTTTTTCAACGAGTCATTTCAAACCACGTGCAGAATTTCGTAGGCATATTCCTCATTGCCAGTAATTGCGAAAGGCTGTCTGCAGGTCAGTAAGGTAAGGGCCTTCACCGGATGAACTTGGTAATGATACCAGGCTCTCAGTTCAGACAATTCATAAATCATCACCACTGACGGCGACCTTTGCTCCCACAAGCTCCACTACCACAAGCTCCGCTACCACAAGCTCCGTTACCGCAAACTCCGCTACCTTGTTACCTCACAAGACCCACCTTCTAAATCTGACTCCTCCAGCGACCCTCCTTCAGCCGAACAGCTGCTGCAGAGACAGAATCTACAGCAAATCCATAGCCCAGCGCAGGAACAACAGCGACTGATAAGCTGATTGATTTCTCCATTGATTAAAACGCGCACGCGATTGACTGTATTGCTGGTGAATAGTTTTGAAAGCCAGCTGGCTGGCCTCGTCATGTTTCCGATCACCTTCTCCACAACA
>Ga0126338_10001816_pt1 | contig 14177 bp, 5 predicted proteins | sample OrbCmetagenome_2_FD_92529 | JGI IMG/M metagenome (GOLD analysis project Ga0126338, IMG submission 92529) | Coral microbial communities from Petempiche,Puerto Morelos, Mexico - Orbicella C C metagenome | ecosystem: Host-associated > Invertebrates > Cnidaria > Coral | place: Petempiche,Puerto...
ACTGTTTGCAGTTAGGAGAGGTATCAAGTACAGCGGAAGAGTTCTTTCAAAGCCATTCTAAAATCGCGCATTCTTATTGCATAAACCCAAGGATCAAGAACCGCGCTGAAATAAGAAATCGCAACTAGTGCAATCCAAACTTTTCTTGAGGAACTTCCGCTTTTTACGTCACTCAGATCCGGAGGATTGGCTACGAAGACACAGTCATAAATGAAACTTGGCATGAAGAGCAAAATAAACAGTCCCGTGATAATTACAAATGTGTTTGCTGTTTTCCTCTGCCCCTTGTTTTCCGCGATTTGTTGAGCCTCTGTTATGTTATCTCGCACGGGAAACGAAGTTTTCGTTGCTTGATAGATTCTGAAATAACAGAAAGCTATTACCCAAAATGGAATAGGCACGGCAATTATCGCTTGGCAAATCCATATTTGTATCAAGTTTTGTTCAGGAACAAGGTATATCGTAGTTGCGCCCAATACGGCAAAACACCACGAGAACATTATCAAAATTAAACATCTTGCCGAGGTCATTCTGTTGTGATACTGCAAAGGAGAAGTTATTGCGATGTATCTATCCAACGCAACATTACTCAAGCTTAGAGTTACAGATGTTGTAGTAAAGCAAAATACCGCACTCTCAGTTCCTAGGTTGATGCTTTCTTTTCTAGAATGATTTAAGGCAAAGTGAAGATTGCCAGTGAATCCGGAGAGAAGTTCTGCCGCAGCGAGTGATGCCATAAAATAACGCGCTGTAGATCGCAGTGAGTGAATGTTTCGGACAACTAAAAGAACGGCCAGATTTTGTAGAACGGCCAAAATTCCAGAAATACAAAAAATTGTAGTTAGTATGGCAATGAAAGTTACCGATAGACTAAATCGTGGATATGCCATGGTCGATTAGCGATAAAGCTGCATGTGAAAATTGTCATCCTTGCTAAATGGCTGCCGTACACCAATTTACTCTTAGATTATTGCCTTCGTAATCCACCAATAGGAACAAAGCTCATTTAATTATTACTGTAATCTTTACGATTATTTCTGTTGTAAGTGTCGAACCTGTTGAGTTTTTTCCAACAAGTAAGAGACAAGAGCAAACAAATTGATACATACTATTATGACTTTTGCCTAAAACAAACTGTATTTACATACATATGAAATCTAAAGAACAAACTGAAGTTTCAAGAATATAATACTACTCTGTTCGCTTTTGTATTCGGATTTACACATTGTATTTTCTTGTGCTTCATATTCATGTTGTTATTTAGTATTCATATATTCTATGAAAGTACGCTCTTACATCACACCGACTAGCAGTACATTTGTATTTGCAACTGAGCAGTCCATATGGGTGTTGGTCATCCGAAACGTGGTTTGCAAATTTAAAACTGTGTGTTTTTATCTCAAAGTTATTTACACATGACCGACAGCAATCAGTGTTAACAAGCTGAAAGAACTAATTAAAGATATAACAAACTGGTGCGTGCGTTTCTTGACAAGCGATCCGGCACGCTAACCTTCTCTAAATTTTGGTTCATTTTCATAAAGTAACCTTCTCACGTACAGTTCACTTGCACCTCCTTAAAACCTCTATTTTGATGTGTTCTTGTTAAAAGAGTCTTCTACTTTTCTAAAAGTGACCTACTCTTTTAAGTGTGACCCACTTTTCTAAGTTTTTCGCCCACTTTTCCAAGCGTGACTCTTTTTCCAAGTGTGACTAGTTTTTCCAAGTGTGACTAGTTTTTCCAAGTGTGATCCATCGCTCCGATCGCTTGAAATTCTCTCTTTTATCGGCATCCAGGATCTTTCGTTTTTAACGCTCTTCAAACTATTCCGAAGAGAGTAGCAACAATAACTGTGTCTTTCTTTCTCAAAGATTGAAACCACGATGACCACGATGGATCCACGAACCCGCCATTTGTATCAGACAGATCAAAAATATAAACTTTTTGAAAACGGAAAGGAATCACTTTCTATGAACTCTAGAGGTTTATGAAACCATTCGCTCGACATGGCGAATCAAATTTGGCTCGGATCGAGCAACCTTGATCGATAGAGGCGAACAGAACATTTGCCGCCATGCTCTAGCTAGTTCGCCTCACCCGTTCTTTGATCGAATTTCGCGCGATGCATAAACAGCGAAGCCTCTAGCTGTTATATTAACTATTTCAACTTTTTTAACCAGGGCATATATGGTTGATCTGGCTTACCGCATTAAATTATTCTGTCAAATGCTAAACGGCTTATGCGCCACAAAAACATGACAGATCTGTAATCTGATTAGCACCAGCACCAGACGTACCCGGGAATTAGAGCCCATGTCCTGCTGGGTATTTCAGAGTCTCGTGAATTACATCATGAAAGATTTAATAATGGATTTCAAAAAAACTTTATCACTTAAACAAGGTCTTTCATAATTTTCACAGTACGTATTCCAAAGCAAGTTTGGGCTGTCAATAAAAGCTACATTTCATGTGCATATAGGTACCGTTAAATTTGCTACTCAATTCACGGAGTCCCCCTGTAGCCCAGTGGTTACATTTCCGAGCTTCGGTTCGGATGGGCACGGCGTTCAGCCCCCAAAGGGGGATTCCGCGTATTTTTTTCAAATTTAAAAAAAAATTTTTTTTTTAATTTGTTTGTTGGACTCCATTCATATTTTTACGTACAATCTTCTTTTTTCTCCTTTTTGAACCAAGTTAGGTGTTAAAAGAATTTTTACGGAAAAACGTCAGCCCTGGCTGATGGTTAATCATACCCATCTCGCCGTGTCTTAGTTATTTCATTTAAGCCGCTCTTTATTAGCTTTGTATCCAATAGGCAAAGACCTGCAAAAGTACTGATCTTAATTGCTTTTCCAAGTGTGACCCACTTTTCTAAGTTTGACCCATTTTTCCAAATGTAAGCCAGTTTTTTCAACTGCAACCTATTGTTTAATTGTGACCCATTTTTTCAAGTGTGACCTACTTTTCTAAGTGCGAGCCACTTTTCTAATTGTGACCCATTTTTCCAAGTGTTACCTATTTTTTCAAGTGTGACCCGATATTTCCAAATGTGACGCATATTACCAAGTGTGACCAAATTTTTAAATGTAACGCATATCTCCAAGTGTGACCCATTTTTTTTTAAGTGTGATTTTTTTTTCCAGTGTTTTCCATTTTTACAAGTGTGACTCTTTTTTTGAAAGTGTTTCCCATTTTTACAAGGTCTTACATAATTTTCACACTACGTATTCCAAAACAAGTTTGGGCTGTCAATAAAAACTACATTTCATGTGTATATAGGTACCATTAAATTTGCTACTCAATTCAAGGAGTCTCCCTGTAGCCCAGTGGTTACAGTCCGAGCTTCGGTTCGGAAAGGCATGGCGTTCAGCCCCCAAAGGCGGACTCCGCGTGTTTTTTTAAATTTTTTTTAATTTGTCTGTTGGACTCCATTCACATTGTTACGAACAATCTTTTTTTTCCCCTTTAAACCAAGTTAGGTGTGAAAAGACCTTTTAAGGGAAAAGATCAGCCCTGGCTGACTGTTAATTATACCCGTGCTGGAAAATAGTGTTTTGCAAAAAGGAATGATTCTGCCTTAATGAAACAATGCAGGCAGAACATGTAAACTCAGTCTCATTCCCAGGCTCTCGCTCCCTTGCCTCCCTTGTTGTCGAGGAGAGGAGAGAGAGCCTGGGATCAAGGTTGATATGACCTGTGGGAAAAGAGCATCATTCATTCCAATCTCCCCTCCTTGATACCATTTCAAGGAACTGACATAAACTTCAACATAATCAGTTAAGTGCAACATCTCTTATAACTTGTAAATTATTCCAAATTAATTTTAATTTGTTGGGAAATGAGCAAGGGTGTCATTCCTCTTCACCAGTCCCTCTCAGTTGTTACAAGAACTTAACATCGTTTGTCACTTTTAATTGTTATTAACAAAACCAGTTTAAAAGTAGATACTGGTACATTAAATAACACAAAATAGATACATTCAGTCAGTTAAATAACAAATACAAAAGCAGTTAACAACCTGTGACAAACAATGTTCCAAAACATTCAAACACAATGCCAGTTAATCATCTACTCTATCTGTGGTGGAGGCACAGAAACCTCATTGTTAGTGTGCTCACCTATGGATCAAGCAGTTCAGGTTCAAGCCCTGACAAGAGGAAACGTGTTGTGCTCTTGGGCAAGACACTTTACTCTCACAGTGCCTCTCTCCACCCAGGTGTATAAATGGGTACCGGCAAATTTAATGCTGTGGGTAACCCTGCGATGGACTAGCATCCCATCCAGGGGAGAGTAGAAATATTCTTAATCGCTTCATGCAACAGAAACAAGAGATAAGCGCTAGCCTGATGGACCACTTTGCTTGTATGCAGACTTTTTACTTTATCTGTACCTATGTGGCACACAAGGCTTCAAGTGATGCTTTTAATTACACAAAATGGGAATATTTGTAAATATTTGTAAAAGTTTCATGTACATGTGGTTCATTTGACCTAAGTCATGTTTTAACCTATTGTTAACATTGTATGCTAATGTATGATCATTTTTAATGGCATAATGCTACACAAGTTCTGATTGGTCAGTAGTAATTGACTATGGTTATTGTTAATTATGTGACACAAAAATCATAGATAAAAGTAAGAGTGGTAACAAACACAAACAAATTACTATATGTACATGTAGTATGTAGACTTCTTGAAGCAGCACTAGTACTAAATAACTATTAATTTTGCCAATGACTGGGCTGTTTCATGGAAAAATATACATAAAGAGTATTCAAATTAAAATGGACTAAAGCTGGTCAAAAAAGTGTGCTTCTAATTCAACAACATTTAATATTTATATTTTCCTATCTACTAGATAGGTCAAAGTAATTCCACACCCAGATCGGTCTCCTTTAGGGGTTTAATTCAAATTTTCCGACAAATATCCCCAACCTATTCACATGCAAATCTCCCCACTGAGGACCATACCTACTAACATTAACAATTGATTATGTATACCCAATAGTTACTTCACAAAATTGTTGATATTTTCCTAGAAGTGGGCCACTCTCAAATTACACACATTTTTACTGACATCAATACCACTTCATTGATGCAATGACCACACTCAAACCTAAGAGGGTGAAAGAAAACAAAAGCTGGCATCCTTTACAAGCTTTTGGGTTTTCCTCTCCACTCCTTTCTGGCGTATGGGTGTCATCATCTTTCCTCGGCCCTGGATTTGTTTCCGTGTGGGTGAAGCTATTCTCACCATATAAAGTTGACTTCCAGTTGTCACTACACTTATCTATCTTGCTTCGCAATAGCCATGTGCTTTCAATGATCTCTGTGTTATTTTCCCCACAGATGTGACACTGCCCCACCCACCCTGTGACAGATGAACCAGTCTTCCATACCACAAAGTAAGCAAAAGTGCTGCTTGAGCCGCCGAGTTGACCAATTCCTAACACCTCGGAATGACTTGTTCCTGCAGCCCCAGTTTCTCGCTCAACAGCAGTCCGGTACTCTCCTTTAATAACACTATCTTCTCCCTGCTTTAAAATCATCTCAGAACCTAAAAGATTGTACCATTTTCCATTAAGGTTACAAGGCTTGTTTTGACCTTCAGGGTCCCAATTCTTGATTATTGTATTAATATTTGGAGAAGTTTTTGTATTTGTTACATCTGGTTTGCGAGGGCCATCGCGTTGCTCATATCTAGTGAATGTGTCACGTCCAATCCGGGTGGATTGCCACTTGTCTATACATGTATCGACCTTGGAGCGTAGCAGCCATGAAGTTAAAAGTTTTTCATGTCCATCTTCACAGACAAGACACTGACCAGTCCACACAGTTGTTGAGGAGCCATTACGCCAGACAACTGAGAAAGCAAAGGCTGCCCCTGGGTAGTCATAGGGTGCAGTACCTATCACAAAGGAAAATCACAATGTTATACTTAAATCCACTGATTAGAGGGCTAAGAATATGGGTCTTTAATTAATTAGATGTGAACAATTCTAGTCAATTTGAATGCATTAAATGTCTGGTTCTCTAGGTAATATTTTGTGTTTTTATTTCTCCGCTTGACGACTTGAATACAAGTGTGTTAAAATAAAATGCAGTGACAGGAAAGTGGAAAGGACAAGATTCTACTACAATTGCCCTTTGATTACAGAGCTAAACAGAATACATGACACCACCTATTTGCCCTTACAGCTGAAGGACATTGTCAATTTCTTCAAATGGATCTTGGGGAGAAAGAGCTGACTCACCCTTTTACTACCCCAGCAATAGCTGTTATTACAGTTTTCAGCGGTTTGACATACAAATGAGGTGAAAGAGTCAATTCTGCTTTGTATTGACTTGTTCACCTTGTTTGTATGCCTTCTTAAACAAAAGAATATTGGACCGCAGGCTCAACTGTAATAACAGCTATTTCTGCTTTCTTCCATTCTTTGACAACATATTGCTCTCCCTCCCATCTATTTTGGTAATAGAATTATTTAGCGGGGTTTGGCCTAATTAGTTTTCGCAAACGTTTTAACACAGGTCTTTAATTTTGCAGTTTTTCTGAAAATCATGAAAATGTATTGCAGCACAATAGTTTGCAGCACAGCGTTTGCAAATTCCTCAAAAGTTCCACGTTAGAGACAAATCTTATCCATGCGATGGATTTGCATCTGTTGTACTCTTCTCCGTAACATATCTTGGATTCCATCTTGTTAGAAAGTGCGAAACTCAACAAACTTGCAAACAAACTGTGATTAGCAACTTGCCCAACAGCAGAGATTCACTCATCACACGATCATCAATTTAAGGCTTTCATACAAAAAGGGCGTATATACAGGTAGCATTTTGGGCCGATTTTTATTTTTTGCAGGATCAAGCTAATTTTTGGTACACTGACTTGTTTTGACATGAAATGCATTGTTGCATAATTGTTTTTGCTGATTTGTGCTTCGTTTTCAAGAAATAACGTATGCAAAAAACTCAGTTTTCCGAGCGGCATCTTTTGGAGTGAATCCGTCGAAGGTGGATTTTGATGCAGCACGAACTTAAACGGTTACTTTCAGCAGCTTCAACAGCATGGTTTTTTTTAAATACATGTTTTTATTTTTGAAGTAGAGAAATAGACCGGAAAAAAAAATCCACCAACCTCGTATCGAACTGGTGTCATGACAAAACAAGCACGAATCCGGCCTGTTCAGCGCCTCATTCGCTTGCGCTAATGAAGCAAACAGTAAGAGACTTGCATAATTATATGAATAATAAAAGTAGCAACAAATACCACGCTTTGGTGACTTCATCGTTTAGCAAAACAAAAGGTTTCTTTTGTTTTTCACTCAACAAAAGATCTCCAAAAGATACCCTTGGAAAACTGAGTTTTTTGCATATGTTATTTCTCGAAAACGAAGCGCAAATCAACAAAAACAATTGCGCAATGATGTTTTTCATGTCATACCAAGTCAGTCTGCCAAAAATTAGCTCGCTCCTGCAAAAAAAAAAAATCGGTCCCAAATGCTATATATGCCCTTTTTGCACGAAAGCCTTCAATTATTTGTCACCACGTGGTCACTTTTTTTTTAATCACGCGAATGAAACCAACGGTGCCTGGGAGACGGCCTGAAAAAAAAAGCCATCTCAAAGGATGTATGGGATCAATAGTATTAGTCACGGCACCATGAGTAATCAGGCTTATTTCTTATTGTTAGCTTCATTATATTTTACTGTTGGTATAAGTGAACAAGCCTTGCGGCTATTAAGAAACACGTGTTTCCCAAGGTTTTTTACTTGGTCTATTGAACGCGTGTATACCTCGTGAAACCCACGGCCGGTACACTGACTTCATTAATAAATCACAAGTATTGTTCGATAGAAGGCCAAACACCACAGGACATAATTAAAACTTCCATTGCCTGTAAAACATAACAATGTCTCAAAAAAAGAGATAAAAATACGAAACTAAGCACAGTATAAGCTAAACAACACAAGCAACACTACAATATTACACCTGTAATGCCTGTAATGCGTGTAATATCAATGATAATTTGCAAGTCAGGCATGGTCAGGCATGCCAGCTATCGCATTTAAGCTTGCATTTGTACTTGCACTGCTTGAAAATATTACAAATCAGAATTTTTGAACATAAACAGTTAAGTTCTCATATTCACCTAGCAGGATTGAATGAGTTTCGCCGGCCGAGCCATTCTGTCTCTCAACCGCCGTTCTGTACTCCCCTAGTAATCTTCCATCGTTTTCGTGCTTTAGGAAAATCTCAGAACCCAGCTGATTATACCATTTGCCGTCTAAACTCTGGCAGTTCTTTCCAGTTGAAAGCCATGCAAAAGCAACGACCAAAAAGGCACAAGAAAACAAGTAAATTGTCGGAGAAACAGCCATCTCTCTTGCCGGCGTTTACTCGCTAGTTACGTGCAAATGATCATTCACGACCCACGTGGAGTATAAATATTTTGCAATAGCTTTCGTTACCAGTCTTGCTCGTGCCTTAATTTACCACCCCTGGTTCTAGTCGAGGAATGAGGTTTTAATGAGCAAAACCACCCTAATAAAAGCTTTGCAAATGCCTTAGGCAATCATTGGAAGTGAAAATTTACAATCTGCTTTTCAATCGAGCTGAAAAATTCGAAAACATGGACTTTCAATGCAAAGAGAGTTGTCTAGACCGGGAACGTAAATTGCCTCAGGACCGCCATATTGAATGTCTGCACAAGGCATGCCGGGAAGTTCTTCCTCACGCGATTCAACATGCCTGCCGGTGCGTCGTATTCGTTGCCAAAAGAAGATCCTAGAAGGCCCGCAAAAATCTTCCGATACAAGCCGGTGACAAGCAAGCCTACAGATGATCCGACAGCAGAGTATATGAACCTTCTAGGAATGATATTTAGTATGTGTGGGCTCCTGATGAAGGTATGTAGAACGCTACACTTCTGAATGTAGTCGATCTGTAATCAAACATGTTAACTTAAATTTGTTTATCTCATCGTCATAACATAATTTTTATGAGATCAGTAAGTTCCCACAATGTGTAAAAAGAGGTTTTAAATCCCTATAATTTTTCATGTACAGGTTTTACTACCATAAAATGTATTTACACTGTAAAAATTATGTAGATCTCCTGCTCTTCGCCTCTGCTCTGTAAAAAATGTTACCAACACAATCGAACGTTCGATCTTGTGATATTTGCGTGTGTTGTGTTCGGTGTTAACCTTCATGATGGCTAGTTAGGCTAGCGAGTAAGTTGAGTCATATCCTGTACTGTGATTTGTTATCTAGACAGCCTGGCAAACTGAATATCTAGCCATCTTTGACTGAAATATATTTAATTCATTGAAGGCCTCCGCACACTAGCCGATTTTTTGTTGGCCAACAAAAAACTTCACTTGTCAGCTAGTGGGTGGTGAATTCAGACAAGTCTGTGACAATATCGAGGCTTGTCAGGCGATATCTGACAGTGCTAGATCTCAAAACATCTTTTCAGGCCTTGTCAGCCAGTGTGCGCTGGAGCAAGACAATTTGTCGGGGCTCACACACACCTCAACCAATTAGGAAATTTCATGAGAGTCACATCAGTGGAATAGGCACCATCTTGATTTTGGATGACTGGGCCCCAAGCTTCATTGCGGTTAGTCATGACAAAAAATAGGCTGATGTGCAGCAAGCTGATGGCCCAACAAATTTTAACACAATTTGACCCAGACAAAAAATCTGCAGTTCTACGACAAAAAATCGGCTAGTGTGCAGCAGCTTTTAAGTGGGGATGGAAGTAAACCATGTAGCCCAATTCTTTCAATACCCTAGACTTGAAATAATATTGTTTTATCATATGAAGTCTCTCTTCGTTTCATATAATTGTACATATGGGTTATTGACCAAGCATGAGGTCAAAATATTGGCCAAGATCTGTTTTGCATGTTTATAGATTGAGACGTAGTTTAGGTTCATAAACATGCAAAAAAGCAAGGCAAATATTCAGCCCTCTTGTCAGAACAAGCTTGGTCAGTGAAGGATATAACCACTTTGTTGCAGAATGAAGCAAACAGTACCAATTGGGTCCAAATGCCCCCATCTTGTCTGCTCTGTTACCCAATCAGAGCACATGATTTGGTTCATTGTACTCGGTCACCAAGCTAGCCATATAACAAAAAAAATTAATGTATTTCTAATCCAGCAAATAGTTAAAAATTTTACACTGAGCAAAGTATGAACCTCTTTACAGGTGCATAAGTTTTAGTTATTCTTAGAAGATTAAAATGGTAAAAATGTTAAACATCATTCTCTTTAATAATAGTAAATAATTATGTATCAACACTTTATTCCTAGCTCAAATGGGCAGCATGGGCAGCTGTATATTGTTCATTCATTACTTTTTCCAACTCACGCTCGTCAGAGGATACCAAACAGATGTTCAGTAGTTTTCTGTAAGTATACATTTTGCTGTAGAAATCATTAGATTAACAGCCTAAAGGAAAAAAGCAATTAATTTTACTGGTAGTTAGTTGGATCAACAATCCCAGACAAGAAACTCGAACACCAAGCAAGTTCTCCCCTCCCCCCACTTACAATGTTGATAATTCCCTTTTTGTTGAAAAAAAAAGCCCTGCATTTTACAGCATTGATTAGGGGAGATGGGGGATACGTGATCCAGCTCAATTGTCCTAACTAATTTTGTCCAGGATTGAAGGTCAGCACTGAATTACTGTGCACAAAGATTATCAATTGAAAGATAACATGGGGGCTTTGATGATAAAGAATTTTCGAAGATTACCGTGAGTTTAAATGTCATCTCTGATCAGTAATAATTAAATAGTCTCCCAAAGACTGGCAAAGATCACTCATTCTACAGTGATGGGAAAAGGGTCAGACACTGTGATTGAGTTTTCCAGTTTCACATAATTCCTTACCAGATTTGGTCAAACTTACATGTACATTGTACATTTGTCATCTGTTTGACACAGAAACGTGTGTCACCAGTGCAAGGCATAGCCATTAACTGATATCATACAACTAAACTGCATATATTCTTTTAAAATTACCCTTAGCAGTTCAATCAGTATGGCCAGATAATTTTTCCAGGTCATCGATTGATATGTACATGTACATTGAATGCTGCACATCACCCATAAAAGCCCCCAGGTTAATTTTCTTAGGAAGGCTTTGTGTTCACTTTAACAATGTATTTTTGTTATTATGTGATGTGGGGTAGGGGGAGGTGGATTTTAGAAGAGATTGTTATCATTTACATACATGTTAAGTCAAGTGTGAATTTTTATTTTTGAAATGAGTTAGACTCATATTTGGAAGGGATTTTGTCGGTGAAAAATTGCTGAATCAGGGGTCTTCACTGTATTGTCTATTGAGGTTTAACCAAGCTTTCAATGAAAATACATGTACATGTGGGTTTCTCACTGAGATTTCCCTTAAAGCAGGGGCCATTATGTACTGGTTTGAATGACTTTGTCAGCAGACTTACTGCAGCTGCCAACTAAAAAGTCCAAGAGTTTTTTTTTTTTAAATATCAGGCAAGTGCTGCATAAAATTCAGCAACACATTGTTACCTAGTCATGCTTGGTGTGGTTTGTCTTGTCTTATTCATAGGTGTAGTGGAATGACGAGATTATCCGAGATACATTTTCAATCAGTGCTATGAAATTGGTAGCTTCTGCAATGCAATCATCGAGAAAAAATTAAGTGACAACTGAAAAGATTGTCCTGCATAAGAGACTTAAAGGTGTTTTAATTCTTACTGAATGCTTGAAGCATTTAAACTCATTCTGATTTTCTTTTCAGATTATCTGTCTCAGCTGTTGTGATGTCATATCTTCAAAATCCACAGCCAATGGCCTCAACTTGGTAGCAGGCATATCTTTCAGTTCACACAACAAACCATTCATTGGGATTCATCTGGGATCAAAATAATTTGCCTGTTGACATTTTACATGCTTTCTACCAGCCCTAAATTGCACAGAATCTGAGAATAACTTATTACAGATAGAACCAGGAATAATTATGCTGTAGAGAACTTTTTTTTTTCATGATTGTTTTCTAAGCCTTGTGTTTTAGAGTTTCAAGCAGTATTTCACAAGTATGGTTTATAGAAGTGTTTGTTATTTGGTCTTGTACCCAGGTCTTCTCATCTTCTCCTGAAGGAACCTCTCATATTTGTAAGATCCATTTTGATACAAACTGTATTAGTACCATGGCATGGCCCATTGGATGTACAACTGTACTATAAACTTGTAAATGCTTTTGGTCACAAATTACATGAATGTTAATCTGGTTGAATCTATTAATAAACTATGATAGCTACAGTCAAAATTAATCCTACAGTACATGGCCAGTGATTCAGGATAACAGCTTCTTGCATCTGCTTGTCTTACAATGATAAAGTTTTCTCTGAGAGCAAGAGATTTTAGCTTTGGGAAGTACGATGACCAGTTTTCAATCCTAAGTTTCTGTGATGGGTGGGTGCTTGGGTGTCCAAGGCAAGCTTTGATTCAGTAATTATTTCTGAAGCCAGCCATTAAGTAAACCATAGGTCACATTTGCCATCAACTCTGGGCTGAGGATTACAGCCGCTTTAAATTAATACCTACATACACCTTTATTTTATTCAAGCTAGGTTAACACAGTCAGTGTCAAAAGATGATTCTGTTATCCAAAGCAGCCCTGGAAATGAAACTTAATAGCTTTTTCATAGACTGTGAAAATCATGTGGAACTTTTTCTAAAGCATTTTAATGAGCTCTTTTGATGACATTTCATTCAATGACCAAATTAAACTACAGGTTCCCCTTTTAATAACCTTTGTTCTGCAATAAAGGAGGTCAGGAACATAAAAGGTCATATTTATTGAAATCAACATTACTGCAGCCCCCGTTCTTGAAATTTGTGCCAGTGTTGTCAAGAATGCTTCCTGGAAAATATTGAGCCTCTTTAACCTGAAAAATACAATGTTGTTAAAACGGCTTCTTCTCTTAACTATCAAAATAGCTTTCGTAGTATTATCTATATAGTAGCCTGTTCCTGGTTCCGTTCAGTCTGGGATGGGACAGGAAAGTTTAATAGGTGCATGAGAAAAACAGGAAAAGAGAAACACCTCTGTTCTCCCTAGTCCTCACTCTCCTTTTGTCCTTTCTAGTCACGTGTCACTGACTATAAGAGAGCTGAGAACAGTCTGCTATGTCAGTACTTTCATGTGAATTCAGGCTCTGAAGTTGCCTTGAGAAAAATTTAAAATGTTCCTTTTTTGTTTCTTTTCTTCCTCCCTCCCTTTCTTCCTTCCCTCCATCCCTTTCTCTTTATTTCTTTCGTTCATTCGGTCGTCAACAAACGAAAGAAACGTAGGAAAGTGAACGAAGCTAACACTAATCATTGCTGGAATGACTATTATAACCATCAGGTTTAAAGTGCTGGTAATGTCATACTACTTTAAACTAGAGTAGAGCCACGATTCTTACAATAATTAACTTTAACTGAGAAGCCATCAAAACACAAGACGCTTCTATTCCAACTCACCAGAAAAAGCAAATGAAGTGATTACTTCAATTATTCCTGTTAGCCTTGCTAATTTCTGTCCGATAAACACCTGTCTCCCCTCCCTTGCAATCAACTGAAGGCTGTCGTGATCCACGTCCGAACCAATCCCCACTGCTACTATTTTAACGCACTTTTCCTGTTAAATGTATGTTAAGTGCCATGACATGACACCATAGTGGTTTGTACGTTTCTTACTACACTACATGTGCGATATAGGGGGGTTTATGGATGGCGTCACTTTCTTTGTCAAAGTCTTTGGGCTCGTCACGCAGTCTTCCTCCCTCAACAAAGGAGGAAGATTACGTGAAAAGCCTAAAGAGCGTCTGCGTTTATGAGATGCGTGGCTGAGGTACAAACGATGTTAACGTTAAGTACTCAAAATAACGAGGGTATTTAGTTAACAGTGCATAGTAAATGGTTTGTGCCCAGGTATATTAGTAATTTTCATCTAATGTGATCGTCCGTGTTATGGTTTTTCAGAAAAGAATTTTTGTTGGCGACTGACGTTTCCACAACTTAAGGTGGCCGAACACAGTTTTCAAGAGCCTCTGCCTAATTCACCATTACTTTAAAGATATTTATGCTTTGGCGCCCGTTTTTTGCAAGAGTCAACGTTAACCACAGAAGGGTTTATTCTCA
>Ga0126338_10001817_pt1 | contig 14177 bp, 5 predicted proteins | sample OrbCmetagenome_2_FD_92529 | JGI IMG/M metagenome (GOLD analysis project Ga0126338, IMG submission 92529) | Coral microbial communities from Petempiche,Puerto Morelos, Mexico - Orbicella C C metagenome | ecosystem: Host-associated > Invertebrates > Cnidaria > Coral | place: Petempiche,Puerto...
CCATTTATACACCTGGGTGGAGAGAGGCACTGTGAGAGTAAAGTGTTTTGCCCAAGAACACAACACAATGTCCCCGGCCAGGGCTCGAACCCGGACCGCTCGATCCGGAGACGAGCGCACTAACCATGAGGCCACCGCGCCTCCCGCTGTGAATGTAATAGACACAGTAACTCTACTACTGGACATACCATAGAATTCCGAAAGTAACAGCCCCTGTTACTTTTGGATGTTCAAAAAACGTTTGTGCAGTAACAGTCGTTTCAGGCAAAGCAGACATGTAACTAAGAAATTAAACCTTCCGTTGATGTATGTTTCCAACTACCCTCATAAACTAAGCAGACTGTATAAACAGAAAAAGGCCCCAAACCGGTTGGTACCGTAGGGTGAATCAAGAGTATACTTGTCGCATTACATCGCAATACAACTGATAACCCCACAGTATATCATTTGACTCTGCTGCTAGACAAACACAGTTGCTAAATCATAGTTTGAAGAAAAATTAAGTCAAGTTCGAAATAAAATCACAGAGAGTTCTTCAAGTCACGGTTCAGTCCTGCACTCAGGCTGTTCCATCTGCATGAGGACAGAGACTTTCTCTTTTAGTGACTTCTTCAAAGGGCTGTTACTTTCGGGGGGACCATTACTTTTGGGGCTCAATAGGAAGGGAAAAATTAACGTTACTTTTGGGGAGTCGCTATTTTCGGGGGGGGGGGGAACGCGTTATTTTCAGAATTCACGGTAATATTTGTTCTTCCCAGACTTGTTGTCTTGCAGTGGCGTAAGAGCGGTTTGTTAAGAAATTAACAAATTGCCTTTACACCAGTGCACAGCCTGGAAGAAATTCGATATTGATCTTACTTCTATTATTTCATTTATAAATGAAGTTAAGAAGGAACAGAAATTAAACAACTAAAGAAATGAGTGAAAAATGTGGTTCAGTAAGGAATTGAACCTGGGTGTCCAGATTACCGGTCGGATGCCTAAACCACTCAGCCATTGAACCAACCATGCCGGCAACGTGGCCGATCATTGACCTTAATGTGGCTAGGTCTGAGGAGACGTACATCACATTTTTCTGCAATCAGGATCACCTCACTACCCCCCGGTCAATTGATGATTCACGGCCCAGTCCCGCTGTGGCAATTAATGAGGAGTAAGGTTGGGGAGAGGATTTTGAGCAACTGATTGCTTCATTTCCCGAGGATCACCACCCTATTCCCAGTTAGAGTGTTATCTGTCAAGTAAATACAAATAAAGTTAAGAAGGAACAGAAATTACACAACTAAAGAAATGAGTGAAAAATGTGGTTCAGCCAGGAATCGAACCTGGGTATTTAATATTTATTTTATTTATTTTTCAGGAATATTTTGTAGATATGTATTGCTGTAATGTACTGTTAGAAAAGGCTGAAATAGGGCAATTTCAAAAACAAGGACAAATCACTACTACTGTACATAAAATAGCTTTAAACCTTAATGCTATTCAGTACTAATCAATCTCCACAGTATACAAGCTAAGTAATCTAAATCTGAATTTGTAATAATTGCACGATCCGAATGTTGATAATTTCAATATCAGATCAAAATGCAATGCACATGTAGGTCTACTCTTTCTCTTATCTGTGGGAAAATGTTAGAAACTCTCACGGGAATGCAGCTTTTGGCCAATAACATTCTGCACACAGGCCTTTTTTGTTCTTTTCCTAGCTTTTCTTCCACGATGGAAGCCAATGTGATGTGCCCCAACAAAGTAGCTAAAATAAATTCCCAGTGTTTACGATTGGTTACAAAGATGGTTGGAAGGCCAATTGCAAAAACCTGCACAAGTTCCTTTGCTTGAAGATTGTATAAGTTGACTTTGGTAGTTGTGTTTAGTGTCCCCCTTGATCTTCCACTCCTTCACCAGAGTTAGTCGGGTAGATTTTTTCAAGGAAGTAACTAAGGCAATTCTCTCTAAGAACTGCTATGTCCTTTACTGCATAATATTCAGTTGAATTACATAAACACATAAAAAGCAAAGAGATCTGCAAAATTCACAGGAAAAAATCATCCAAAAATAGTGTGTTACTGTTTAACCAAAAATGTAAAATTTTGTATGCAAACTTGGCCAGTTCCAAACAAAGACTGTTACTTACATGTAGGAAGCTCTATCAAAGAATAAGGAGATTTATAATTTTTTTTTTAATTTCATTGGGGCTGCTTTAGATCGTTGGATGATCAGGCGGCTCAGCTTGCCAAAAGTTTTCTCTGTTCAGTTTTGGACATTACAACCTGAACTTTGCTGAGCCATGCGAGCTTGACAACAGCCATAGCTTGTAGTCTATCCCGGCCCTTCTCTCCCCATCCAGAAGCCTAGAATCAGGTATGCAACTCGCAACTCACAACCCGAGTCTTCCAACTAGTAACTTGCAACTTGCAACCTGCAACTTGACACTCCAGCTTGCATCTCCACAACTCACAAAATACTCAGTCCCCTTATCATTTTGCTTGTGTCATTGCAGTATGTCAGACAGCAGGGATAATGAAGAGACAGCCTGGACCTGGAGGGACTAGAACGTGGGCAACAGGTTTAAGACACAGAAGAGGATGCTTAAAGATTGGTCTTCAAGATAAGATGACAACAAAGTTTATGGTGTAATAAATAGTAAGACGGTAATAATTGAAAGAAAGTAGAATATTTAACTAATAGGACACCAATGTAATACAGTACATATGGCATGATAAGGGCTGTTTTAGAGACTTCCATTTTGGTAAATTTTGTGATTTTCTTTCAAATTTTAATTGGCAGAATACTGATATGAAATTAATGCAACAAAGCAGATTTTCTTCTGAATAACATGCAAAATATGTAAAATTGATCTAATCTGCATTGGAGGACATCTATTCTTTTACCTTTGGCTAGAAATTATAGGGGCTTTTTGAATTACAAACTAAGCTAAAACCTTAAATCCACAAAATGAACTCTTCCGAAAATATATCATGCCACACATACATATACATGAAGAGATCAGTATGTTCTCTAAAGATGGTTGCAAGAAATAGTATTTTTGGCTATTTCTAGAATCCATTCTAAAGACATAAATATACAGTGTAACAAATTTGATTCATTTATAAGTACATGTAGTCTCTTGTCTGTCTATGTATTTACTAGGCCCAGCCCAGGAGGCCTTTGAACATGGGGTACAGCTGGCCCGGGGTTTTCCTCCTAGGGGCAAGTGGACGTACGGGGAGGTTTTTCACCCAGCTGTTGTTCCACAACCCCAGTTCAGATAACCTGCTTATTGCTTTAATTTTAGCTTTGTAGTCTTTGACTAGGCTTTTGTAATAAACATTTGGCAGACTACTTGCATTTGTATGGTGGGATGACATCAACAAACCAACATGTAACAGAACCAGTGTAGATTCGGCCAACTAACAATGCTTCTACTTGTACATAATTAGACAAATTGAGACTAACAAAAACATACTGCCATCCCAAACTACTTGCACCTCACAAACAACTACCTCAACAAAGCAACTAACGAACATTAATTTCAAAAGGAACATGTTACATTGTACAGCTGATGCAAAGATGACTACCTGCACCATTCAGATGACTCATTCATGACCTCATCAAACAAACCAACAAACTTTAACATCAAGCAGAAACAGTTAAGATTTGCCCACTAACAATTAGTTTGAGACTGACAACTTCAAACAGAACTAGTGCAAATTTAATTGACTAACAATACTTGTACATGTACATATTAGATGGATTACAACTGACAAACCCTCTACCTTCACCTTACAAATGACTTATTCATGACCTCCACCAACCAGCAAACAAACTTGAACTTCAAACAGTTCTAACCAGCATAGATTTGACAGAACATAGGTGGATTGAAACTGTGAATATCTGATGCCAAGAACTGCCTGCACCTTACAAATGACTTGTTCATGACCTAAACAAACTAACAAACATACTTGAACTTCAAACAGAACCAGTGTAGATTTGACAGACCGACAATACATGGGCATATACAGACTTCAGCTGGATTAAAACTGACAAAATCTGATGCTGGAACTACTATCACCTTACAAATGTTATTCATGACTACAACAAACCAACCAATAAACTAACTTGAAACAGAGCCAGTGCATCAACGACTACTTGCACCTTGTAAGTGACTTACTTATGACCTTAACAAACCAACCAACAAATTTAATTTTCCTGCAAACAGAACCAACACAAACCTGACTAGCAGATGGATAGAAACTGACAACATCTGACACCAACTACTACCTGCACCTTCACCTGAACAACTCAACAACACATTGACATGCTATCAAAGTGCTACCAGTATTGTGAACATGACCAACTACCACTACAAAATAGATGCACTAAGACGTCAGAGACCTGACACCAGTTCTTCATGGTAGACTTAAAACCAAATTACATGACAGGCTAAGAAGAGACTGCCTCTCATACTTGAACTAACCAACTACAGCTGACTAACTGGACGTGGTGCATCAGTCAAACATTACAAACAGTCCAAACTATACAAACCACATCATCAATGCAAGTCATAGTCTTGTCACTTTAGCAATGAGCATTAAGGGAAAGATAGTAAGATTATTACATGTAGGTGTGTGTGCCGCCATTGTTCAAACAAGTGCTTTTTTTAAAAAAAAAAAATTCAATTTTCCGGCTGATTCTCACCCAAGTAGTACATGTTATATGAACATAAGTAACTCGGTTGTTGATTGGAGTTAGAGGTGTCATTGTTGTTTTGCTCATGATGTAGTTCCTTGGGATGTAGATGACAATGTTCTGGCTACTTACTGCTAGTCTTCATCTGGTGAGGTGAGGGCTAGCAGAAGGTTGACAAAACATTGTTATAGATCTACATTCTAAGTGAATGACTGCGTCATAAAAGAATAAAATAGTACACTTTACCATGCCCAACCACCAACTCATTCGCAGGGATTTCTTGCTGTTGTATGCATGCTTATCCTATAGAGAATTACATTCTGCAGTAAAGACCTCTGACTCCATGGAGTAAACCAGTTAATCATGAAATTATATTATTTTCATTTTTCACCCATTCCATCTGGCTGATTTGAATACACTGAACTGTAAATATTACTCTACTTGCACTTGTTTGTTCCATTTGAGTTAGGTTTGAATGTTCCAGCACAAGACTCCTTTGAACAGTGGTTTTCTTTTACCCTTAACCCTTTTACTCTTGAAGTCGTAGTTAGTAATTATTGTTCAGAAAGGATCAAGCAAAGATTAGCACAACAAACTCACTTTCAACTAAATGTCAAGAGTTTATTTCTTCAATTCAAAATTCGCGTTATTTACAAAACAAAAGAAAGACATAAAGCACAGTAAATTAATATTATTTTCCTTGAAACTAAAATTTTGAACTTAAAGAAAGATAGTCCCAAACTTCAGAAATTTGCCGAGTTCTGGTTAACTTAGTAAGGAAAAACAGAGAGTAAGCCAGTCATGATAACTGCTTGACAACTCCCATTTAATTGGGTACATACTAACCAGGTATCATTCTTAGTCTAAAAGAAAAAATGGGAATTACATTGAGTAACTTTCTGCAAATTTGATTTGATATTAGAGGGCTTCAGGACACCCAGTTTTTCACTATTTAGCTTCAGTCAAGGAGTGTGTTTCATTACAAGTTATGATAAATTTATGTTAGGGGGAACTGAGAACTCTTAGAATTTATAGCTGGCACGTACTTCACTCCTCAGTCCCCCTCCCTTTCGCTGCTCAGAGGAAAGCTTGCTAAATGATTACTTGGTTATTTTAGTGTATTTCTTTATAGTAAAATATTTAACAACAATCAGCATCATGCTGCCTCATACTGTAGTTTTTGAAAATCTTAAAATAATCTTTGTTTTCACTGTATTTTGGTAGCAAATTCCAAGAAGTCAGTTATTAAAAGTGATTCTTTTTTCATTCACCTTCAATGTCGATTTTCATTTGCTTGGGCAGCTTGATGGTGGTTGTATCAAGGGAAGCATTTTTAATTATAACTTGAATAATCTCAAGATACTCTAACAGGTATTTTTCATTCACAATTTGTAAAATTATTGTTAATGCTTCCTTTGGTTATATTAGTTTACTTTGTACATTGGTGGATCTGCAAGCTCATTAGCTCAGATTGAAATTACACAGGCAGGCAGAAAATTAATACTTTTCAAGCACCACAGAAGATGCAATTATTAGCTGTAAGGTGTAATGACAGTCTTATTTTGCCACCCGTCATATTTACCTAGTACTTGACGTCATTTATTACATTCAAGACGTACTAAACGTTTCATTAAGGTGAATGTTTTGGCCTTAAGCCAACACTTAAAACGTTTTTGAAGGGCAACCATATGAAAACAAAAGGTTCTTTATAAAAGAGAACCACCATTTAGAATTGGCAAAATTTAATTTTCGTGTACACGTAAGTCATTTACTAGGACTTGTTTTGGATTAGGGCTGTTTTTGTTTTCCGATTTTTTTAAATTTTACTTTTGATTTCTCAATTATTCTTGGCTATAATAACATTTAATATCTAAGGTAAGACAAAGTTAGATCAACAGTCTGCATTTTTAACCGTAAGTTTTGCTAGTTTCTTTAATGTTCCTTTTATTTTAATCTAGAAACAGTATCGTGATGCTCTCGTCTAAGTAGGAACAAACTTTAACTAAGCGTCATAAAAATGATCACAGTGGTAATGAATTTCATAATGCAGACTGGTGATGAACATCAATATATTTTAATTTGCTTTGCATGAATTTCTTGGTTCTTTCTTGGTTTTGCAAGTCATTATATTTTGAATGCATGCTTAGGTTTCCTTTAGACATTTTCATCAGTTAATTTGCTTCACAATTAAGTTATAGGTTTTTTTTTTCAGAACTGGCTTTTTTAACCTTGTAGGACTTTCTTGCTAAGTAGCACAGCCTGTTTAGCTTAAGGTTTCAATCTCGTTTTTTTCTGTGCTTGTGTCACCAGGAAAGAGCCATTTTTCTTTATTAGGTATTTGTACTGCTAGTGAGCTTGCATGTATCTACTAAAGTTTTTAGGTTATGGTTTAATTCCAGGACAGAAGGTGGCACACACACCAAGACCAAGGTGGTCATATTCAAATCTAGCCAATCACGTCCCTGCTGGGTTGTGGGAGCTCTGTCTCTGAGAAGGTGTGTGTTTCTGATGTCCTCTCAAATATTCCAACTGAGAAATCCTGGGAAACTTTATCTGATCCTGTAATTCAAGCTGGGGAGAGTTGGACACTTAGAAGTGTTGACCGTTTGCTCTCAAGTGGGGTGGACAGCATGAAGGAAGGTGAGAGTTTGCTTTTCATGTCTTTAGGGTTTCACTTAATTTGTCACAATACTACACCATCAATTCGGCATTTTTCGGCCTGGCAAGATGCTTTTTTGCAGTCAGTGTATCAGGAAATGTTCCACAATCAAGGACGTAAAACAGGAGTGCTGAATTGTGGGACCCAAGGAAGGTGCATCTCTAGAGAAAGCATGGACAGAGGAGAGCACTGAATTTCATTGGTCTGACTTGATTGGATTTTTACAAATGACATCAAATTGAGCTAACGGTCACTGGGGGTCTCTCTGATTGGGTTGCTGCTGGGTCCGGTTTTCTCTCTTTTCTAGGATTTTTAAAATCTAAACTTTAAAAATAAATTGCTAAAAATTTAAATTCTATAGGTCAAATTATAAACAAAGCAGATTTTTTTGAAACAGAGTATTTTCTTGTTAAATTTATTTCTGAGACTTTTCTCATTTCCCTCTTTAAATACTTTCACACAGCTTAATAATTCTCATTCTCTATTTTCATTTTCACGCAAACTATAGCTTATAATTTTCAATTTTCCAGAAAGTAACCTTCATTAGTTTGCCACTCCAGAGACTTTAGAAGACTAGGCACCAACTTTCGGCATTAGGAATTCTGAATTGCTTTGGTTGCCAACATGAGCCATGATTGGTCAAAGGTTACCTTGGTTACCAAAAACTAATCACATCTTGCACTAGTTCCCCAAAATATCCTAGAAATCCTAGTGCTGACAGTTGGTGGCCAGTCTCCCAAAGTTTCTGGATCGTTGAATAGACCATTTTCGTATTCTCGGTATTGGACTGGAACTAGCTTGCAATAGAGGCTCATGCGGGGGGATATCATTAAACATAGAATAATATCATTTGCATTTGAAAAGACTCCCCGCATTAGCCTCACTTGCAAGGTAGTTCCAGTCCAATACCGAGAATACGAAAATGGTCCGTTGAATCATTCTTTTTTGTTAATCAGCTAGTGATGACAAGCAGATATATTTTAGGTGTTTGAGGAATTACAGTGTTTCATGTAACGGCTAATCAGTCTGTTGATGAAGGGGAATCCTGAAACATCTTCCAATGATCATCACTTTAAGCAGTTTCAATAGCTCAATTTATAAACAACACGGGTAATCAAATAGGGATTAAAAACTATTCACCAAAATTGTAATTTGCTTCTCTTTGAATTTAAATATAAAATATAAGTTTTATAAATATATATTAAATCAATATAGCATTTCGTCATTCTTAAATTTAGTTTAAACACTGTCGGTTAGTGCTTGCTAACTGGGCTCGATTTTTTCCAGGGGTTTTCTCCCTATTTCCACCAAAATTCAACAAAACCACTAAAATTCTCTTATTTCATTTGTCACCCAATGTTTGATCAACAGAGACCTTGCATGACACCGCAGGTCACGGTTTCGAAGGACGTTGCTATCTCTCTAAATGGGAATATCCAATTACTTTTGATCTTTTTCGTACTATAAAAGAAGACATCAAGTCAAGCTAGATTTTTGAACTATTTCAAGTCAAAACTCGGCCAATTAAAAAAAATCACAACAAAATTAGGTAACAAATTTATACTTTTGGCTTTTATGGAATGAATCTTTGAGCGCATTAATATTTAATTTGAGCGGGACTTTAATTTAACGCATAACGTAAACGCACACTGACTTCCAAATGTTTGAAACTATCAGGAGCAGTTCGACCTACATGGGTATGTTTCGTTCAATTTTTCAAAAGAGCAAACCCTGTCAGCTTCGTATGTTAATTGCTGGTTTCAGATCACGGATGCTCTCAGGAGAATTGTCTTGTAAAAATTATTCATTCATTCGCTCGGGAATACGGTTTATATTTGAAAGAAATAACTCTCCAGGGTTACATCACGTGATGTGAAACGGGGCAATAAACAAACAAGCTGAATGCGCCTAATTAACTTAAACCTTTTGCAATATTCTGTATTCATTAAACATGACTGAACCTTTTTCAACATATAAATATAAATGTCGGCCAATTTCTTTCATCCAAATTAAAGAGAGAAACTTGACATCGGTATCTTCACTGATGAGAGACGTTTAGCGACTTGTGCTCTTTGCTGAAGTTTGTGGAATGACGGTCTGCCGGTGGTTTGGTCGGGAAGTCAGACTGGAGGATTCTGAGTTCAATTCTTTCCTTGATTTCAACGGTTATGCACTGAAATTGGGCGCCGTTCTTTAGCGCTCCTGTTTTTCTTGTCCAGGTTGCGGACATTTCCCATTCAAATAGGGTTTTATCTAAAATTTTCGGGTAGGGCGAGCTTACTAAATTTACTGCCACTTTGGCAAATTATTAATTTTTTTTCGATGCATTGAATTGCGGATTAGCATCTTCAATCAAATTACAAATTGGCATGTTAATTTTTTTCCACTGATCAATTCCAAAATCACTCGTGTGGCATTGTGACAAACTAAGACTGAGACCCCAAAGACACGGGGAGCAAACTCTCACTTTGCTTTACGCTGTCCACCCCACTTGGGAGCAAACGGTCTACTCTTTCAAGTGTTCAACTGTCCCCGGCTTGGATGAGGGCATCAGATAAAACAGACCAGGATTTTAAAGTTGGAATATTGAATGAGGACAAAAGAAACAACATCGACTCTCGGGCAGAGTGGAAGCAACCCAAAAGCAGGGACAAGATTGGCTAGATTCTTTTTTATTTTATTTTTTTAACTTTAAATAATGGACAAGTCAGACAACTTTTATTTCAATAAAATATTGTTATCTCTCCTCCCGTGTTGTTTTATTTTGCAATCCAACCGCTTCAGTGAACCAGATGAACTCTCTAAAATAAGCCAAGTTCTGGAGAGGTCTCAAGAAAACTTAGCAGCAAGGTTATAGCTTAGTTTTAGTAAACAGCTCATTTCTCATGCCAACGTACGCCACAGATACTTCTTTTAAGCATTCCAAAACCCGAGAGATACAATCCAAAGCCTGAGTTACATAGCTATCTTCCAAACCCTTTTTGAGCTCGTCACGCAAAAGGGCAAGTGTGACGTTTTTTCGCGCCCAGTTGCGTGACGATCCCAAGACGAAGGAATTTGTGCTGAGTTGTTTTTCAACTCCAAATTAAATTTTAAATGTATCCATGGCGTTACAGAAACAAACCATTTACTAAAACCACTCTTCAATCGTACTGTTAAGTTCTATCAAATCCTTGATTACTGTAAACATAACAGTCCAAAGATGAACATATTAATTCTCCTTACTAATTAGTGCTTGGATGTTAGTTTTGAGAATTTGGTGGTACATCAAACCTATTTCGAGTTGATGATTTTATTTGTTCTCATCACCTGTCTAATTGGAAATCTGTAAATGTTGTAAGGAGAAATAGTATGTTCATCACTCTTGGGACTGACTCAGTACGTTTTTCAAAACCTCAACACTGATTTGCTCTCAAGACTGGTTTCCAAATAACTGCTATCATAAAACACTGGATCAAGACTAACACTTCGGTAGATACTTGCGTTTCTGAATTCTTGTCTTGCGTGACATCATTACGTTCTTTTAGTAAAACAAGTTAAATTGGTCACGCAATGGTAAACTGGATTGGCTCTCTATTTTCCGAGAAAAAAATGTTGCTTCAATCTTAACCATGCGTTTGCTCAAGATTTCAACGGTACGGCGGAGGAAAAGCAAGGAAAATGTTCTGAAATACGTACCCATCAATGTTTACAGTAAATATACAGTTGAACCACCCATACCCAACCTCCTGTACACTTTGCTAAGCTAACGGGGTGCTTACATTGATAGATTTCACTTCAAATAATTTGGCTGCACAAAACGATTTTGCGAACTTTAAACTTAGTCATGTATCTACTACACTTGTAACTCTCAATAGTCACTCTACACAAGGTGGTCATTTACGGGGGTTCAACTGTACTAATAAATAACTCAGACATGCAATGTTCTATACCAAGATCACATGTGTAGACTGTTACAGTCTCTATTTCCTAACAAGACTGTGGCAGGCACAAAAGACTGAAGAATCACAAGTAAAGCAAGCACCTTTGTAAGCCCTGAGAGTGAGCTTTCAAAGTCACTTGCTTTGCCTGGTATTCTTCAGTTTCATGTCCACTCCAAAGTCTTCTAAGAAAAGAGAGAGGCTGTAAACAGCCCACAGTACCCACACGAATAGACAGAGACTCTCATAAAACTGAATTTAAACTTAGGTTTGTCGGTTAGTTTGCCAGTCAGTTGTGTTTGTTGGTCAGTCAATCCATCCATCAGTCTATCTCTTTGTCTGACAGGTCTGTGTGTCTGTCTCTCTGTTTATTTGTCATGCTGTCCGTCTGTCAGCAGGTTCATTCACACCTTTTCTCAAATCAGCCAATCGGTTTGATACAAATTAAGTTTATTTGGTCTTCAACCTTAATTTAGTATGCCAATCATCTGCCTGTCAGTTACTGTTGATTGGCATGATAAATGTAAATTGCCAATTACAGGTACATGTAATTCACCAATCAGTTTGTCAAAACATGTCAGTCAATCCATCAGTCAGACAGTCAGTCAGTTGGTCTATTCTTTCATCCATCTGTCTGACTGTCCATCAGTCAGTCAGCCAGTCATTGAGTCAGTCAGTGAGTTAGTGAGTCAGTGGATCAGTGAGTCAATGGGTGAGTGAGTCAGTGCCTTAGTGTGTCCGTGTTTCGGTGCATCAGTGCGTCAGTGCATCAGAGCATCAGTGAATCAGTGCGTAAGTGAGTCAGTGAGTCAGTACATCCAGTCATTTATCATTATCAATCATATATCACAATGGTAATCAATCTCAATCAGTACCTTATTCAGTCTGTTAATCAGTTCAGCAGTAAAATAGCTGGTCTTTCAATCTCAATAAGCTTGCTACAGGTGTAGGCAGGTTTTTCAACTAGTTTGTCAATCAGTTTACTACTCAAGGACTCAGCCAATTATTGACGCTGATTTTATGTTTGACAAACATATTGAATATGTTCTCTACACATAAAATCAGCATCAGTTCCTCAGTCAAATAATCATTCTTGCTGTAAGATTTAGTTTGCCAATCAGAAAAATTATTAGTCAATCAATCAGCCAGTCAATTAGTTCAGTAAATTCGTCACTCAGCAACACGTCACCTTAGTCTGGGGAAACATCTCAAGTACAATGCATGTTTGAACTTTTACAATAATTTTGGCTCCAGAACAGTTAAACAATTTTTGTTTGATTGATGATAATGGTTTGAAACTGTATTGTTAAAAAACGTTCTTTGAGAGCTCTTTTTACTCATTGTGCCAATCAATGGCATGGCAGAATACATTGCATGACTGAATTCAAGTAATTAGCACAGAACTTGGCTTATTTGAGAGCTTTGTTAACCTGGTTCACCCAAAAGCTGGATTGCAAAATAAAACATTAATTCCTTCTAAATATAACTGCTCGAAGCTTTGGTCCACTCTGTCCCTGTTGGCTTCTGATCTGGAAAACAGATTAAATCATTTCAGTGTCAAGTTAAAAATATCAGATAACTACATGTAATTACTGGCTTCTTCTGAACAATTCATAGACAGACCAAAGGTTATCTACAAAAATATATTTTCCTCAAGTCATGAAGCCCACTAAGTGTTATAACCAGTTAGAATGTGTCAACTACAGAGTAACTTCTTGTGATGTCTTTCACAGGGATCTTGTCCTCAGACCAAGTCTAGTTTAATTTGCCTCTGTTTGCCCTCAGTTAGTTCCATTGTGTTCTCTAAAGCTCCAGTGATTCAACCGAATTGCAGAAATTTTAACCTGACACTGACAACATTCAACATAAATTTTTCATCTGAGCTAGGAAAATTTAAACAATTCAACAACTTGCAAATGCGCTGTCGAATAGATGTTTTTTTTCTTAAGTTTGTATTTCACAAAATGCAAAGTGAAAAAGTACAGGCAATAACAAACCAAGAGAAAAACAGCAAAACAAGGGCAAAAGAAAAAGAAAACCCATCTCTGTGTCACTTTTGTGTGCTTCGTTTGATCTTATTGAGCTGCTGGTGGTGTGAGCTGCGCAAGCGCTGATAGGGTAACTACTGATAGAAATCCAACTTTTTCAACAAGTTACGATTTAAGCCAACATTGGAAACATAGCTATGCATTCCTTTTGAAAAATCATACTATTTTCAAAAACTAACAAATTTTTCAACATTTTGAAATTCTCTCAAAATCTGACACTTTAGAAACGAAACAAAATCTATGCATAGCGCAATAAAGATTAAAGTCAAAATATTAAGTCAATGAAAAAAATTCCGATGAAGTAATATGCTCAGCAGCCTTCACATTTTTTCAGAATTAGTCACATGACCATGGGCATGGCATGATGACATCATCACCAGTGTTACCAATCAGGAAAAAGTTAAAACACACGAAATAACTCTGAACTAACAAAAAATGACAAAGCTATATGTGAATGAAATTTCCTTAGCAACGGCTAAAAAAGCTTGGTTAAGGTTACTCCAAACTTTTGTGAGTGTGCTCTGGAAAAAAATTTCTTACACGCGCTGTTTTCAAGGAAACCCCCAACAAACTGTACATCAATAGAAAGGTTATGAGATGTAGAATTCAATAAAATTATGTTCTGTTTTGGTGATTGCTTTCTTAAGGCGGCAGAAGCCGTTAATGCCAAAATGATTGACTGACATTACAGCGAATTAATTGGGTATCAAATGTGATTGTTGATACTGAGTAACTGTACAGTGCTAATCACAAAGCATCTCTGTGTCACCATTTTCTTGTATTTCTATTGGTTACCTTTTTATAGATCTGTCAATTATAAGTTCCACTATTGAACAATTAGCAAAAGGTGTTGCGTTAGGG
>Ga0126338_10001818_pt1 | contig 14175 bp, 9 predicted proteins | sample OrbCmetagenome_2_FD_92529 | JGI IMG/M metagenome (GOLD analysis project Ga0126338, IMG submission 92529) | Coral microbial communities from Petempiche,Puerto Morelos, Mexico - Orbicella C C metagenome | ecosystem: Host-associated > Invertebrates > Cnidaria > Coral | place: Petempiche,Puerto...
GATGTTTATATAGTGGCTACAACTAGCTAGTTTTCAGGCATGCCACTTCAACTGAGAGAAACAAATATTGCAAATACCGGTAAACATAACAGGCTTAAAAATCCCAACTGGCAGGAGGCAGACCAGTTGGCTATTTACAAGTGTGACCAAGGAGTTGAACTGGTGGTCAGGGCGGGACTTGAACCTGCAACCTTTGGATTTCAAGTTCAGTGACCTAACCACTCAGCCACACTACCTGCAAATGACTGATGTAATACCTTTGCTGCAGCCTACTGTTGACATGTACCTTTGGATTATTCATTTCTTCAGATTTAAGTTTCTTGACAGCTACTGGAATCTTTTCCCCATTCCCCTTGGTGTATTCTCCCTTGAGAACAGAACCAAAGTTGCCATGACCTGTACAAGAAAAACAAAATCCAAAAACTTTGTTCAATTCCAACTGAATAAAAGGTAGAAAAGCATTTATAATCAGATGATCAAAAATGGGGATAATTTTTTTTAAAAAGAATCTTACATGTATTTTTGGCCATCATTGGTGACCTCCCTGCGAGAATTACACTTCATTAATTAAAATTACGCCTAGTTTCTTCTGTGATCTACACTGTATGTGTTACTGTGACTACTGGAGATATCATATCCTTTTGATCAACACTTCCACACAAACTGCTGACCTTGAGGGTGGGAGACATGAGTGGTATGGAAAGGTCAAGGGGATACTAGTTCCTCATTTTTGTTGTGAAAAATGCACTGCCTGAAGAACTTGGAAGACCTGCTTAAACAAATCATATTTTCATAATTTTTAATCTTTTCCCTCACCTTCCACGACATTTTTATGCAGAAAGTACTTAAAATTATTACCCTCAGTGTTTAAAACATACCCAGTTCTTGTTCCAGTTTCAAATTTTCACTCCTCAGTTTTCGGGTTTGAACATCTTTGAACTGATTGAAGTAAAAAGAGCTTTTCTTCATTTTGACGCTGTCATAAATGGACTCGAATGTTGCACCCCTGGAAGCACTTGCACCTGATGAAGAACCATTAGTCAAAGTCATATTTTTACAGAAAGAAATTGCAAAACAGTGAAGATTCTTAACATGCGCCAGGACATTACACAGCTTTCACGATAAAAACATACTGTGAATGAAAGAATGTAATGTTGTCTCTCAAAATGGGAGATTTGGTAGCCTTGCAGACCATATAGGTACTGATTGTCAGTTATGAATTTGTAAATGTACACTGTATGTGTAGTTAGGGTGGGTTTCAACTGAGTGTATTTGTGCTTCAGTAGGTTTTGTACTTAATATATGGTTTCAGATTGGAATAAAACACTTGAATGTGCTACTTCTTCAACCAATCAGAGGTCCCCATAGTTTTTATTCATATTAATTTACCTTTTGTTTAGTTTTTTCCTTCGATTTGCCAGACCAGCCACCCAACTACATAGACTTGCCACAAGTCGACCTCATGAATTTCAGGGTAGAATATGTTAGGCCACAAAGCGGCCGTCTTTAAGGTCGCAAAGTGACCGAGCGAGCAACGAAGTCGCAAGAGGTTGACTTGTCTCCCTTGAAGGGTTTTCGTTTGTGTTTTGTGCCAAAAATGAGGAGTGGCGTGACTTGCAACTGGTGTCTCAGATTACATTTGGAAGTCGTTAGCTTGAATGGCAGAAAGTATCAGTTCCACTCCGACCAAAATAATCGAACGTGTGTGCGTTTCTCCTACGTTGAAAGAGCAAATTTGTTTACTCTGTACTAAAGTGATTACGAACAAAGATTTTAAATGAAAATTGAGGATATCCAGTGGCCAAAAAAAGACCAAATCTTGTTTGAATTTTGAATTGAATTGTGCTGAAATTGCACAGACAAAAACAAAACCACAAACCACTACTGAATTCCACTACTGCAGCTGAAGTTAAATAAACTTGACCTAGTTTAAAATTAGAGATAAATGAAAACTAGGCAACACTCATTATTTAGCTATACAACGACTTTCGTCGATGAAGACGCATTTTAAATGCTTTTCAGTCAAAGAAAAATGTGGTGATATTTGTTGAGAATCACCTACAGTTGTCTCCTACATAGGAAGCTGGAATTCCACAGGAATTTAGGTTAGGGACCTGATCTTTCATCAGGGAAATAAGTGGAACCACCACCAAGATGATGGAGTTGCTATTCGCTTGATCTCCATTCAAACAATCAAACGCATACGGAGCTAGCTCGAAAGTCAAACTTTTCCCAGCTCCGGTTGGAGACATGCTTCCACTGTTTTCTTCTGGTAGTCACGCAATACATGATATCCATTGGCCTTTGAAGCTTCTTTAGCTTTCGCAATCGACCCCATTTTGAAGTTAACCACAAGTCATGTTTCATTGCGCAAAGTTTGACAATTTGGTCCCCAAGGGATATCCAGGGGACCTCTGACTGGTTGAAGCGCAGCGACCCGTTTTTCGGTCGCTAACATTGGCGGCAATCAAGCAGGAAAAGTCCTTCGTCCGGCGGGTACTGAATAAACAAGACGAAGGACTTTTCAGAAAGTCTACCAACTACAGTGTACATTGTAGATGAGCTTCTTTAAATAGTTATTCTGGGGAAATTTAACTGCTATAATAGGTCTTGTATACCTATAATTTATTTACTTTCTTATTTTTTGTAACCACATGTACAGTAACATGTGTTGCTGTTGTTGCTGTAGTTGCCATATTTACAATACAATACAGTATGTAACATATTCACAATGAACATCAAATGGAAGCTGAGGATTCATAGCAAGTAGGACTCGAAAAAAAAAAAAGTGGATTCCAGCTTGCTCTTGGGACAAGCAGCTCTCGAATTTCACTTGCCCTGGACAAGTCTTCCTTTCTCCTTTCAATGACTTAGTTGGCAAATGACTAATTGCCTGATCCCTTGCCCATTGGGCAAGCTAAGCGGGAGTGAAAATTTACTTACAAGTCCAGAAGGTAAACCCTTGCCCTGGACAACCGGATGGCACTCTTTACTAGCCATGAGCAAGATAATCAACTTTCATCTACCTGTTGCTGAATGTCCACCCGTGGCGCCAGCAGTCGCAGGAGTTGGGCTTGGCAGTGGGGGCGGACCCCTCCCTGGACTGACAGGTGAGTGTGGGATGGGTCTTGGAGGTAGGCGTGGGGGGCCTGACATTCTGTTTGAAGCTGTAGAAGAAAAACCAGGAATTGGTGGAGGTGGATTTCTTGGTGGAGAACTGGGAACTAGCAAGAAATGAATAACCACATGTATTATTACAGTAAGTTACTGCAGCAGCTACTAGCTGACATAAAACATAATAAACCTGCCGGAAAAAGAAATTGAATGGGAGAAAATGAAATGGGATTAAGATATCAAGACTGTGAAAACATTGTTACTATTGTAAATTGATTTTTTGGGGGGGGGGAAGGGGGTGGAGATGGGCATTACTGGAATTGTCTGATGTATAACAGTGCATTCTGAAATAAGGCCATTCAAGTTTATTGGTACTCTAACTTGGTATTGGACTGGAAAGTTAACACTTAAACAGTCATGTACACTGTGCAAGTCATGTAGATTACAATGGAGGCCACACAGGGGGATATCATTAAAAAGAGATTAATTAATAATGCCATTTGCATTTGAAAGGACTTCCTGAATCAGCCTCTGCCAGTTGCAAGCTAGTTCCATTCCAATACAAAGAATATGGAAATGGTCTTTTCACACACTTTATACCAAGTTGCACCTACCTCCATGTAGTATGTCTGGAACACTGGCAGTGGCGGCCCCTTGCAGGAATGGGTTTGAGGCAAATGGATTGGTCTCATTAAATGACCTACTTGGTGGTCTATTTGTAGCAGCAGTTCTTAAATCTTGATCAACAACACTGCGAGGGCGAGTTCCAACAGATGTCCTTCTCAGCTTTCCTTCAAACAATTCAACATTACATGGGTCTCGCAGCTTACATAGGAGGCCATCCTCTCTCTGGGTATAATGGTCAACAGCCAACATCAGGTTGTCAAACTTAGGACCAGATTTGATTGACAACCTTTGATTATGGTCAACATCAAACAAATAGTGAACCACAGAGCCTTCATGGCAGAGACCAAGTACAAAGCCAGGGTCTTTTTCACGTATAAGGAACATTCCATTCTGACAACCTAACACGTTAAGCCTCCTTTCAGCTTCTTCACGTGAAATTCCTGTGTGAAACCAGACTTGATTCTTGTGCAGAACAGAGCCTATAGCACTCTCCAGCTTGGCTCTCATTAGAGTTGCTGTGCTTTCATCTCCATCCTAACATAGTATAGTAAACAATCTTGTAATACTTGGGTGTACACTTACATGTACATACATGTCTATTCCAAACTATCAGTTAATCAATCAATGAAGCAATCAATCAATCAATCAATCAATCAATCAATCAATCAATCAGTCAGTCGGTCATTCGGTCGGTCGGTCGGTCGGTCGGTCGGTCGGTCGGTCGGTCGGTCGGTCTGTCAGTCGGTCAGTCAGCCAGCCAGCCAGCCAGTCAGTCAATACCTCTTAGTCTATTTGTTTATTAGAGTCTGAACTACATGTACCTGTACATATTATCAACCAATCAACAGGCCTTCTGATATTACGCGATGGTGCAATTTGGCACAGTCAAATCACATCCAATCGCACAATTCATGAAAAATCGTATAATTCAGGAAACATTACACAATTTTAAACAAGATAAACCATTAGTTAATGCTTTATCTGGAAAAATATTACATCTACACATCGTTTCAAGATGATTTACCTTTGAAAAAGCCTTGAAAACCTTCTACAAACTTCAATTTCAAAAACAACTGAACTTCAAGGCATTTCTTAGATGTCCGAGGACTTGTACTAGTTTTCATTCTCAAAGAATTGCCTATTGGTGCAATACAAACAATGCCTTCCTGTGCTTGGGCCAATCAGAAGTGCTGGTATTATCAACAACTATGTTCCAAGCGAACTGTTTATTTTGATGGCAAAAAGTTACTTCTTTTGTGGAATTCGAAACAAACTAATTCCCTCGTGGATAAATTTAATGGGGCTAAATGTAATTCAGGCAAAGTTTGAGTCAAGCCAATGCTGGTAAGTGGTCTCTCAGGGCGATCAGATATGCTCAGTGGGGTCTCATATGGGGTTTTTCAAGGCTTAGTATACATGTATGTGTTTTGCTTGCCAGCTGTGTGAGAACACGCAGTTTGCCATTCTTGGCTGTTGAGTGCTTTTGCTCCCTCACCTCCCTCCCTTTTGCTTGTGACAGTAAGTAAATGCGGTGGTAAGTATCTCCACTGACTCTGTCAGTGTGATGGTGCCTAGTGGTTACTGCTCTCAGGGTTGCCATGGATACCTGCATGCTTTACTCGAGGCTCATATATCGGCTCCACCACCCCTAAGGCACCTTTCCCAAGCTCATCAATTGGCGATGAGTTTAACAAGTAGTGAAAAAGCCTGCCGTTTCTTCCACTGAAAATACAAAATAACACCTTCTTGCAAATTTTAACTGAGAAAAATAGAACAAAAAAATACTCCTTTCATGTGAATGTAGGATGAAGATGCAACCTACCAACCTTGTGATCGATCATCTTTGGAAGTCTGTGGTGGACAAGCACCTTGAGTCTTTTTTGTATCGCAATTTATGCATACATACATGTAGATAATTAATTTTTGTTCCTTTACATTCCATTTGTCTTTGGGGCAGCTGAAAAGTGGTTTTTGTGTTTTGAAACATACATGTAGTTAAATATGCCTAAAATAGCATAATAGCCCATTTTTATCGCATAATCCGCCACAGCAATTTTTTCGTAATTTCTGTTTTTTACTGTATCCTATTCAGAAGGCCTGAATCAACCAATTGAGCAATCAACCAAACAACCAGGTAATGAACTGATGAAATGTTCAAACTGGCTGACTTACTAATCATTCAGCCAATCAATTGATTATCAAATAAACTAACCTGTAGGCCCATAGATGTCATTGCTGCAACAGCTGCATCCTTTATGTGCTCTTGATTGGTACCAGAAAATGTTCTAGGTGGTACCCCAGGAAGACGATTACAAGGGTCGGCAAGCTTTGTCAACAGTCCATCAAGAGCATGTTGATGATGATACACAAGTTCAACTGGTCCCGGGAATTTCTTTCCATCTTCGATAGCCACCATACCATCAGCATGTCGCTGAATGTGATAATGAATAATCTTGCCATTATGACACATGGAAAGAGCGTAGCTTCCTGCTGATGCAGTGCTTTCACGCAACAGAAATAACCCATTGCTTTTTCCATTTCGTGCCAGAAGCTCTTCAGCTTCTATACGGCTTATGCGACCGTGAAACCAATGCTGAAATAGAGGGTCAGCCATTTCTTGCATACTTTGGTGTTCTCATCTATTTTCTTTCAAGAACCTGCAATAATGAGGAACACTGCTTGTGGTTTCAGCTTTACAACATCACTCAAGTCAGGGGGCATGTTTAATTTTTACACAAATGGCAAGATGATGAAATAAATAGTGGTCTGGTTAGCTTACAAATAGTACTAAATAATTATGATTAATCACTGACTCAGCAGTAGTTAGCTCTCAGCAATTGTAAAGGTTAACCGTTACAGACAACCGTATGCCACATTGACCCTTGCCTGTGGTGCCATATTGTATTTTAAACATGCCCCAATTAATTACTTTAGGCTTCTATATGTGTGCTGTTCTGTAAAACAACTACTGTAGCTGTAGTTCCGTAAAACTTCATTTTAATGTTATAGGTTAATTGTATTTTTCAAGTGAAATTGTTTTTAACCTAGGTTTAAACGTGCTCGAACATGGAGCCACTAAAAATCTTGCCAGAAGCCTATTCTTATTTAAGTCTTATTTTTCACTAATTACCGACAGATTTAGGAATTTTAGTCATGCACATCTCTTTGTAAACAAACAATGTCAAACACATTAACAGACATTCAAACAGACACTTAACTCCGTTGTAAACAACACACATTGCATCTGGAAAGGTTTATAATTCACACGCATCACTTTCGCTTTCTTTTGCCAAAATCGCCACTGTAAAATTCAGGTTGTAAGCTACTTCCTCGTCAAACATTAAATATTCGAGATCGATCATGCAAACTGCGCTGTGTACGGCTTCATTTACATTGGAAGATTGTGATAATGCACATCTTTGTATACCGTTTTCCAAGGAGTGCAGTGACTGCAGTGGTAAGACCGAATTTTTTTATTTGTTTACAATTTTACCATCGAACGTTTGATCTAAAGCTTCGACATTTGGCTCGATAGACAAGTGAATGGGACAGAATTCAAATATTAAAGGTATTTGATTGGCATTGATCGAGAAAATATTACACTTACCTTGTAAACTTCCATATTGACAAAAAACCACGACAATTGATTAGTCAACTCCGATGGCTCACAGTTTTCTACGAGCACAAAAAAAATGGGAAATGCTGAAAAGGTATTAACTCAATGCGACCACATTCTGACTCTCACTTCCTTTCCAGGCCTGGATACAAAGCCGATATGTGACCGAAATAAGAGATCGTTTCATTGGTCGTTTGAGAAACGGGTTCACTTCTAACCAATCAAAACTGTTGTATTATTGAGGTGGCAGCTTCAGTTTGAAAGGTTGTCAACATGAGCGAGGAGGTAGGTGTTTTATACCGTTCTTGCATTGTGACCTTTTGGACATTTGAATTCTTCGGAATATACTCTAACTGACACTCGTATTGCTTTCGTAATAATTGCGAGTAGTGTTTGGTCAAATTTGAAGAATTGCAGCCTTTTTTTTCACTGCTAAGAGAGATGAAAAGTAAGCTTACTTTCAATCCGCATTGTGTAAACTTTAATCAACTTATATTATAATAATGCTCATAAACCTTGTGGGTTTTTAATGATTTTCCTTACATCCTATTATTCCTTTACTACCTCTGAAGATTTACTTGTAGGCCAGATAAAAACTGTATCCCCTTTCTCATTCTCATCACATGCACGTACTTGACATTACATGTAAGCTTACATACGGTACTGGGCGGAGGAGAGGGTGCGGGCTGTAAATGGCACAGGGGCTTTGTTTCCGTGTTTCAATGTTGTTCATCAATAAAATATTGTACTTGGAAAAATTGACCAGGGGAATCCCTACCAGGTGACAGCCGGAGACTGTAGCACTTTGCAATGTTACTTAAAGACACTAATTAGTTAAATGTATTATTTTATAATGAAAAGCAACATTTGAGAAACTCTCAAAAATCTGACAGAAAGACTTTGGATGGTACTGGGATTTTAAATTATTAAACTTTTGATAAAAGGTTATAGATCCTGGAATTGAAACAGAATTTGAAGTTTCAGAAGAGATATGCTACTGCAATGGACCAAAGGACAGGTTGATAACTAATAATTTATTAATCATTTATGATTAATAAACACCTAATTATGTACACTGAATTTTATGATTATTATAGTTAATTAAAAGAATTTCTATTGGTAAATTATAAATCAAATTTTTAATTTCAAGATTAATTATTATTAGTTGATATTTACATTTTAAAACTACCTTTGATTATGCTGATAGTGATTTCGATTAATTCCATCTACATGTTGTTGTAATTTCCAAATTTTAAGATGCATGACAATAATACATGGTGCAGTGTTTTTATAAATATACAGTACCTGGAAAAAAATAATAGAATCAAAATCATACTGGTTTCAGTTAATTTTATATATATAATCTGATTAACTATAGATTCAGCGTTTCTCTTTTTATGCCATTCGCAGTAATATGCTACACTGTGTTCTATGCCGGAGGATGTTTCATTTGGGTAAGAAGCTAATTATTTTTCCATTTAATTTTTATACTTGGCACACACGCCTCTCATTGTTCATGTGCACGAAACTTTAAAAGTCTAGCCTGCGAACAGGCTCCTAGTGAGTATATATTGTATATATTTGTAGTTCTTATCTTTTCCATTTTTTATCCATCAAAGGCTGTAGTCTGGCAACCGAAAGCTCGAAAGTTTTAACTTAATATAGCCAGTGAATGTTTTTTTATAAATTTTTAATAGGCTCCCAGTGAGCCTGAATGAAGCGAGGGAGCCTGTAGACATTCTATTGATGCCACCGTTCTGTGATACCAGCTCCTGGTATCATGATATGATTGGCTAAATCACTGATTGTTGACATCTTTGAGATAAATATTTGACAGGTCTCTGTAAAATGCAGTTGACCACCATACACGACTCCTTCAGTTTGTGGCAATTGTGCATTTGCTGTTCTCTTATAATTTCGGTCTCTCGATCTTTTGTTATTTCACTAGCGATTCTGAAGGGTACTTTATGCCCTGTTTTGAGGAGGAATTTTAAGTAGAAGCCGTTTGGCTGTGCTATAGCAAATTTTTTTAGAGGTCAAAGGCATGGCTTCCGGACTTTCTGCTGTTATTTGCATGTGGCTTCGCTGAGTTTGACTCCTCTATCATGTGCTTATAATTTCTTTAGGCTCAGTTCAGTATTGCAAAATATGTTTTAAGCTCTCTAAGTATTGGTTCTGGAGGGACAAAGTTTGAAATATTCTGTGAACATGCTTACTTGCACTCTATTTTATGACACTGGGCCCGGCTGTTTGATTAGGTCAATTAGAACTGTTTACAAGTACAGAAAATGTAGCTTCTTGACAGGTCTGCTTACTTCATTGACTGATTTGTTACAGGCTAATCACCAAGGGCAGATAGGCACATCAAAAACAAAGTCCACAGGCTCCCCTGTACCGCCCCGATCACTTTGCTCATTCCTCTATTTCGCGTTTGCTGAATCTTTTTTTTTCGTCTTCTCCGGGAGCCTGTTCGCAGGCTATCAAACTCATGTCATTAGTGTGGGGTCAATAAGTTCAAGTTGATTAGAATTTACTCATGATTTTTTTTCCCTTTATTCTTCAGATTGTCTGAAGAATGGTAGGCCTAGCACTCTTGTGGGTGATATTTTCTTTGACCTAACATGTGCAGCTTGTTCTTCTGATGGTTTAGAGTCTTGCACCAGACAAGCCTTAAGCTGGTAAGCTACTTGTACATGTACATAACATGCGCAAAATTAATTAATAAAAGAGTTAGTGGGCTGCTGCAATACTCCTGTTAAAGGTAAAGTCTGCATATGAGCCAAGTGCCCCTTCAGGCTGGTGCTTCTCTATGTTTTCCGTAACATGAAGCGACTACATGTAGGGGTATTTCTACTCCCCCCTGGTTAGGATGCTAGGCCATCCCAGTGTTACCCCCCTGCATTAAATTCACCAGTACCCATTTATATGCCTGGGTGGAGAGGGGCACCGTGAGAACACAACGCAATGTCCGCAGCCATGCCAGGGCTCGAACCTAGACCTCTCGATCTGGAGCGCACTAACCATGAAGCCACTGCACAATACTTCTGTGCACTGTAGGTGTTAATAACTATTAAGTACGATTATTTGTTTTTGGAATACATTATTTTCAAGTGATGTTTCTATCTGATTATTTTTTTTTCCTCAAAAGGCTACAAGCTGTTTACTTGTCTTTGTACAATTTATATACCACCAGCAGAGGTCGAAAGGGTTACTTTAGATGGAGGGAAGACATTTGCCACTTCATTGACAGAAACTGGCTAGTTTTATTTCCCAAAAGGTAAGTTGGATACTTAAAGTTATATAATTAATAAGTTGTGATGGACATAATCAGCAGACATTTATGAAATTAATACATTTATTAAGTAAGAAAATTTAATAAAATTCTCCTCTTTGCCAGTATGGTGTACACAGACAGGCAGATGTTATTATCCTATATATTATAGGATGTGCAATTTTTACATGCAGATATAGTACATACACAGTGTTCATTAAAAAATAGAGAGTAGAGGGCTACAGTAGTTTCACAAAGAACATGTAGATGGCTGATACTGATTGAAGTACCAAAGGGACAAGCCTTTACATGTAGCTAGGGAGCATACTTCCCCAGAAAATGTTGAAATTGGGGGGCTCTAAAATGCTACATGTATTTTACATGTTCTCTTGTAGATATTTCCAAAAAAAAGTTGGAAAAGGTCAAAATGCCAAGAATTTTAAGGGGTTAACGCTCTTTCAATTTTTACCCTGCAGTGTAAAATTTGAAAGCATGCACCACACCCAGACCCTATGTTCACTCTCTAGCTACAGCCTTGACTGTCCTGAGACAAGGACACCCAAGGTTTTACTATCAGTGACATTCTAAAAAGCCTGTGTTTTCCCCAAAAATTTATACTCTTTACAGCTTATACACATAAAAAGTAAAGTCATAAAAAGTAGGCAGCTCACAAATGATAACCTAATCATAACCATGGAGATACAGTACCTATTGAATAATAATATTATCTAGCAGCTCGGGTCTATAAATATGTACTGAGTGAAAGACATTTAGCTGGGATTATAGGTGTGTAATACATGCAAAGATATATTGCTAGCCAATGATGTTTTTCATTGTAGGCATATAATGCATGCAAGATATGTACATGTTTAATATTGATTATCATACAGCTACATTCCCAGCCAAAAGTAGTTGGGACACTTGAGCTGTATCACATATTCCCCTTCCCCCCTAATCAATGTTGTAAAATATCGCGTTTTTCCAACAAAAAGGGAAAAAATCACCTGATTATCAACATTGAAAGTGGGGAGAGGAGAGAACTTGCCTCGTGTCCCAACTCTTTTGTTCGGGATTGTAGGGTTCTGGACAATGTGTCCAGAGTTATGCTCAGTTATCGACAGTTATGTGGCTTCAAAGTTCTGCAGTGCATTTAGAGAGATACTATTAACATCAAGCATATATGGGTACATGCAGTGTATGCAGGGAACGTGTCAAATATTAGCCTCGCAATGCATGCAGAGTGAACTGCAGCACTGCAGATCTGTGATGTGTAACTGTAGGGTAATATGATACATGCAGGGACAGAGAAAATGTCTGTCACTATAGGCTGGTATGAAATGCACAGAGAGAGAGAGGGTGAGAGAGAACTGGCATTATAGGTCTGCAATATGTGCAGAGAGACAGTCAATTATCTAGTATCAAAGGCCCAAACTGCATGCAGAATGATACCTTTTAAATTATCTGGGATCCTAACTCTGCAAATGTGTGCAGAGGGAAAGATTAGATAACATGATGTGACTTAATTGAGGGTCCACAATAGGGTTCTCAGATCCCGCTTTCCCGCCCATTTTTTCCTGTTAATCCCACCATCCCGCCTTTTTTGCCTGGAAATCCCCCTCCCGCCTACTTTTCCAGGACATTTCTGGGTTAATTATTAATTTTTAAAATTAATAATTAATTTAATTATTGACACAAACTTTTTAAAACAAGATATTGCATACAAGATCACAAAAGAATTCAATGGGTAGCAGATACGTAAGCACAAGTGATTATAACGTTTCTTTCTGTAAACGGTTTACTGTTTTGTTTCCTTTTTCCACGTATCAGTGAAAGAAAAAGATTGTTCATTTCCATATTCAAGAGATGGGCCGTAAACACACTTGACAATTTCTTTCAAAGCTTTCAGCGTCTTCACTTTACTTGAAATCTGGGCTCAGAACTTTTCTTTCCGAATGAAGGCATTCCTGCTCGCATTCCTGGTCTAATATATGGTGACGCAATTTGTAATGTCACAGACTTTGTTCGGTAAATCACTATCATCGCCATCCGGTGTGTCCATCCTGGCCAAAACAAGCCAAGCGCTTTGGAAAAGGTCGAAAGACTAGAAAAACTAGAAAGGATTGGGAGGTCAAGGTTACAGACACAAGCATCAAAAATGTAGGAAATGGACGACACGTTTGAAAGAACCTGACAGGGTACAGAGTGGTTGCTATTCATTACTTGAAACCTGACACAGCTATACAGTTCGTTTCTGCCAGCTTGTGGTTTTTGCCCTGGTCAATAACAATTTATAAGGTCACGTAAGAATTGAAATCCCGTATCCTGCTCTGTTCCCCTTGCAAATCCCGCATCCCAACCCCATAAAAACACGAAATCCTGCTCCCGCTCGTAATTGTAATTCCTGCTTCCTGCCCCTGTTTTCAGCTTAAATCCCAAATATCACGGCGAAAAAAAGCAAATCCCACATCCCGCCAAACCTATTGGGAACCCTCTTAATTCTTTCTCTTTTCTGGGAGAACAGGGCCATCAACTTGTGTGTTCTACGCTGCTCTCACAGCTGTGGTAGCCTCTGTCCAGTTAGCAAAACTCATCTTCTGTCTTTCTGTCTCCATTTTTCCTCCACATCCCCTTTAGCCAACCTCTGCTCCTCTCTCCGTCTGTTGCCCAATGCATTGATATTGTGGTGCCTGCACAGTAGTCTTGCCTCATCTCCCTGTAGTGCCACCTCTGTCTCCTACATGTAATCTGCTCATTGATGGTTTACAGTACCTAAGATATGAAGGATAGAAATTAATTATCTAAGGGTTTTGAACACTAGTCATAAGGAATGCAACTGAATGCACTACTTAAGCAGTAACTGACTGAACTATAAAATTAATATAATTTTGTTTGGAATTCGCATTCAAACTTGTCTTTTAGGAGGAAGACAGCAACTTGGTGTAGTACGGTTGCTGGTATTTTGTCGTCAGGATGTCCTCAGTTTTTCAAGTCTGGAACAAAGGAATTTAATAAGGAAACCGGATGGTGGGGATTACAGCAGAACATTGCACCGGCCATAAAATTTAGTGAAGCAGGTTTGGAATATTTGATGCAAAATTCTTCTCAACAATTGTTTTTCAAGAGCTAGATAATTAGCTAATTTTTACCATTTTTACTTGTTGCAAAGACATGATGTGGCCTCAGATTTGAAAGACGGATTGGTAGTCATGCATACCAAACATATTGGATAAAATTTAGTTAATTTTTTACCCTGGTGAAAGGGAAAACAGTTGTGCTGCACATTTAAGCCTGAATGTACACTGTAGTTGTGAAATGTACAGTGAAACTGTACCTTAAAGTGCCACTATGATCAAATTCTCCATACCCATTTTTTAAAATTTTCGCACACAATAGGTCTTTCCTAGATTTTTTGCCAAATTTCAATCTATTACGAACATTAGAACTCATGTCGTTTGGACCTTTATTTCCGAGAATTTACGGCTGCCATTAATTTTCCTTGTTCCAAGTCATGGTTGAGAATTTGAGAAAATGACGTCATTTTCTCAAA
>Ga0126338_10001819_pt1 | contig 14175 bp, 11 predicted proteins | sample OrbCmetagenome_2_FD_92529 | JGI IMG/M metagenome (GOLD analysis project Ga0126338, IMG submission 92529) | Coral microbial communities from Petempiche,Puerto Morelos, Mexico - Orbicella C C metagenome | ecosystem: Host-associated > Invertebrates > Cnidaria > Coral | place: Petempiche,Puerto...
GATGTGTTACGGGGGAGGTATAGTTCGTTGGTGGTGGAGTGGGGGGAGGGATGGGGGGGGGGGGGGGGGGGGGGTGGGGGGGGGGGGGGAGGTTGAACAAAAAGCGTAGTAACTCAGGGTTCCCTTTTTTACTCCACGTTCTTTGCAGGTATAATAATGAAAAGGTTAATCCAAGTCCTCTCGATTTTGGGTTGGTAATTTGTCATCTGAAGACATTCTTTACTTTCATGATATTTTGAGCCCAGGGTTACCATTTTTTTGCGCTACATTCTGTGCCATTGAACCTTCTTGGTTCTAACAAAACCTTCTATGCTCCTAACTTACTGTGTAGTGATCTCCGTAGAACGCCTGTGAACCAAAGTGCCAGTAATCCTCTTGATCTCCAGTTTTTGACCAAACAGTCTTTGTTAAATTGTCTTTAAGGTCGCGCTGCTCCAACCGCAGCTCGTTGATGTCCTTGCCGTACATGTGATAGTGAAAATGTAAACAAATTGGAGTGTAAAACTCTTGACTCTCTAAGCGGATCTTTTGACTATTAAGTAGGTCCGAGGCTTCCATATAGAGGTAGTACCCTGTGGGAAGAAAAGAGAAGATACATTTTTACTTACTTACTCCTTTTTCACACACACAAGAAAAGTACTCAGAGGGTTTTTAAGGAAAACAAATGATCGTCCTCTAAATCCGCCTTATTTAAAGCACAATGTTTGGGCCATCTGGGAAAAATAAATTATTTTACTGATGTAACTGTACATTGAGACATTGAGACATTGTAACTGCACATTTAAAAAGAATTCTAGTACAATTTCGGGTTAGAAATGAGCGGAAGCACCTTTTAACTGAAAGGGAAGAATTTGTTTAAAAATTTAAGTTCAAAAATAGATATCATGAAAGTCGAGGCAAGTAAGTGGAAATCTCCTAAGAATCCCAGGTGCCACTGTAACAGATACTCTTTTGTACGACAATAGGTATTGATACGGAAGAAGTAACTTCCTACCATTTCCGTCGCTGTCGTAGTGAGGTCCTGTTTCATAAGATGGCGTGTCACCTTGATGAATCTGCCATTCGCCATCGTCGTCTAAAGCATTTGTCCAGCCACACAAATTATTATTGAATATACAAATACCTATGGTACAAAACAGTCCCGATATTATGACAAGGCAAGCGCCTCAACTATGATAGTACTGACGTTTTGGAAATGTAGATTAAATTCAACATTAACTCTTGGGGTTTAGGGAAATATTGTCTAAAAGAAACTAGAGTGGAGGAGTAAGTCTGTCTTTAATCCGTGTTGTGTTTATCGCCATCAGTTTATGCTGAAGTGGACCCTTTCTTTCACCCTAAGCATACAAGGGAACATGGATAAATGGGATCCACTTTTGGTATGAACTGGTTATGGTAAACAATTTTCCTAATATGTTTCGATAAGAATAGTTTCTTACTGTATGGTGGTGCCATAGGTATCAAGGCGGTAGTCGGAACTGGTGGCGTTGGAATTGTTCCAGCAGCGACATCTCCAATGGGCCTTATAGGACATAGTCCAGGAGTAAAGCGGAGCTCGTCGATAGCAATATCACCGCGCCATCCAGCCACAGTCGCCTCTATTTCAACCTGTACGAATATGAAATGATTTCCCAATTCAAGATTACAGTAATAACATTCAAAAGCTTTTGCCATCAACCAAGAACGAATTAAGTTAAAAACAACCATTTATTTCAGCAGGGAACTTACCTGGTATTGAGACATACTACAGTCAAAGTCAACCTGGCCTTCAAGCCACCTGTTTCCGTGGTTACCAATTTCTTTCCATACAAGAAATCCTCGCCTGTATATTGACAACGAACCAATGTCCGCCCCATGCATGTGGTACTTGAAGCGCATGCACTGTTGTCCAGCCATCATGTTGCTGACCAGGACGGCTTTATCCCCCGTTGCCTGAGGTTCAGATGATTCGATATACGCATATTTTCCTGTGAATTCAGGGAAGAGTCCATTTTTAGTCAAACAAATATCTTCAATTGTAGCTTTTCATTTCATCAATGGATTGATCAATCAATAAATCAGGGATTGAAGTAGCCAATTATCAAGAGTCATTTAAATATATACCTGAGTGGAGACAAGCTGGCCTGTGACTGAGCGAGTGTAAGAACAAACACACAAACCAGTGCTCGACTCGAACCTGTGCCTCTTGATACGACCAAATTTTGTTGAATAATAGGCATTAGTGTTAGTAGGAATTCTACTCATCTATCTCATTCCTCACCACTGCCAGAAAAATCCGCTGTAGGTCCAGTCATGCCACCGCTTGCTTGCCCACTGTTAGTCTGGCCACTTCCAATACTCCAGAGGAACGTTGATTTCGTAGAGGGTCTCCAGTTACACAATGTTCCTTTGTCAAAATCGCAGTTTGCTAGAGTAGAAGGATAAACGTTCATTTAAAACTTCTGGAATAGCAGTAAGAACTGACTTCCTAATACAATATAATGGACATTTTGGAATTTCGTATAAGTGGGAGATGAATGTGACTGAAAACAGAGTAAAATACTATGACAAACACGATAACAGCTGGCGTTTTGCGAAAACAAAGCAGCTAGCAAATTTCGTAAAATTTCCTCTTATTGAAATATCCAGCTAAAAGTTCCCAAAGGATAATACCTTTCTGCATTAGCTTTCACTTAGTTACTTGTAAAAGACGAAAACGAGATGAAGAAATTTAACAAACATATCTTGAGTATTATTTCGTTGACGATGAGTTCCCTTGTATGCGGGTAGATGCTGCGGTTCAGATCATTCATGCTGGCGGAGGACATTGGTTCGAAGAACAAAAAAAATACATCAGTGGAGATAAATACCTTTAGCAGTGTCCTCAGGAGTGTTGATCATTGGACAGCAGCTTCCATTTGCTATAAGGACGTCATCCATTCCAACTATTGTGCTTGTGAATTCCCCACCAAGGTTGGCTTCAAGAACAAGCTGTGAAAACAAGATGCACATAGCTGTCATGTTTGAAGAGTCGATCACTTGTACGCGTGTTACGAAGCTTATATAATAACCTTTCTACTCTTAAAGATTAGTCTGTTTTCTTTATTATCAAGACGGTGTAATCCTCGAACGTATAACTAGACTAGGATGTGATTGGGTGGGTAGTTACCTACATGTTACGCCGTTATATCAGATTATTCAGGTTTGAAAAACCCTGTGTCTAGTACACTTTGTGTTTTAAAAAAGTCTAGAATTAAAGCTTTGTCGACCTGTGCCACACAAAACTCACATGATTTTAAGGTGTCTACCCGTGGGTATTGCTTTTAAGAAAGAATATCAGCTATTGCTTATGTTTGTCTGAAGATTAATAGTTTACGAAGAACTCAGTTGTAGTTCAAGAGGCCGACTTTGTCAGCTTAAACATTACCTGAAAACAGTTTTCATCTTCAGCGTTTATTTCAACCACTGCCCTTGTCCATTCCCCCAGTTTACTTTCTTCTCCTGATGAAAACCAAACGCGATCCTCTCCACCATCGTTGCCTTTTCTAGCTAACAGCCTGAATTCACTTTTCTTAGATTTCTCCATGAAGTAGTAAAGCTCGACGCACTTTGGACCGCATACCTTGGCGCTCACTAGGCGATGTTTGGATCTTTGTCTTCCAGATTTCATTGCGTATATAAACTTCCCCCCTGAGTAAAAACACAAAGCCAAAGCAAAGTAAAGTAGTGTGTCTTACAATTTGTTTTTTGAAAAAGTTTAAGAAGTAGACCAGGTTGATAACAAATATCGCGATTTGTCAGCAAACGTGCAGAACAATGAAATATTTCGCAAGCACAGTAGAAGGAGAGGCTTAAAATCACGATATTCAATCATTTTGACATTAGTGTTTTTATTTTGCGTTAGTTTAACAGCTTTCACATTTTTAGTGAAAAGTGCAATTTCTTTTGTTGTTGTTGTTGTTGTATAATTGAGTTTAGCAGGTATTTTCAGTAGTTTCAGTTGAGTTGGGCACAAGCACGCAGAAAGAAGTAATTGAAAGGTGACGCAGTGGTTTCCTTATTGTTTGGTTTTACCTCCAAAAACAGAGTTTTTTTCGTAGATAATTTAGCAGCAGTTTAGCCCTGGAACACGAGTACGATTAAAATACAGTAAACAGTAATTTCAAAGTGACGCAGCGATTTCCTTAGCCACTGAAAACGACGGAAGAAATATGGTTTCCTTTCCTATTCTTCTGGAGGAGCAAAAAGCAATTTGAGGTTGATTCGCCATTCCCTGACCGATTGTATGACCATCACTTATCCCATGCCATGTACATGTACATTCAATACTGAAAACGAAAAACAAGAGTCGAAAATATCTCCTTACCGAGTCTTCCGCCACGGTCCGGTCTTTTGACAACTGACCTCTTACTACTTCTGAACGAACTTAACTTCCACGGACTTGTGTTATCGCTAACCAGATCATTTGCCCACTCACAAAAGCCCAAGTCGAAGTTACATTTCCCTAAAGAGGAAGAAAATGATATGGTAAACATAACACGGGGAAACAGTTTACAACTCATACTTATTTCCAAAGAAGAACTATGTAAGAGGGAAATGTTTTATTGTCCTAAACTTGAAATTCATGCTGTAATTAGGCACTTTATAGCTGTGGTATATCTACCAAAATCTAACACAAGAATTTGTACCATTATAAGATCATTCTAACATAACCGATTTTATAAAGAAAGGTTAACTACACTGCAGGGAGATCTTTAGGTTATTTCAGCCGGGATAAAACACTACAAACAACATTTGGCCGGTTAAAAGAGACGACGCTGTTTTAAAGATTTAAAACTATCATTCCTCTTTAATTATTAGCCTATAGGGAAGCATTTCTGGCACATCTTCATCACTGATCAGCAATAGAAGAAATGTAATTTGAAACAAAACCACTGATTCAAACGTAGGGGAGCATTGAGCAACTCGATTGTGGTCGCTGAATCAATTCAATATCATATGTGGGTACAATTCAAGTCGTTATAGAGAGATACTTATTTTGTTTAGTATACCCGAGTTAAAACCATTGCCCGTAGCCTACGTTGCAGGCGTAATATGGGAAGGGGTTGGGAGCCAAAAAAACGTAAGGAAGAAGAACACGCCTGCTACGCAGACTATTGCCCGTTATCGTAGAATAAGCTAAAATGACATCTTTATGTATTGTCGAATACTTGCCTCCAGTTTCATCTGACACATTCTCAAATTCAAAAGACTCTCCGTTGCAAGACCTCTCCGTGAAATAAATGTCGTCAATGGCAATATCACCGGTGTAGCTTGATCCTGTTATGCCTTCAAATATTATCTGAAAACCAGCATAGGCACATGGAGATGTTAGTGACAGCTTCGTGAGTCAGTTGTTCTCTTAAATAGAGCAGTTTTCAAATGAGTGGCTTAAAACAAAAACCAAAAGAATCACTCTAGCCAGTCATAAAGGACATAGACAATCCAGTGACCCAGTAAAACTCGAACTAAATGCATGTACCTGACGCGAAGCGCGGAAAGACGAGTGAGTCAAGATTGATTTCGTTTTACCTCTGATTGCATTAAAAGTGGCGCCAGCTTTTAAGGTAATCGTGTAGCGTAGAAATGCAAAACCAGTTACTTTTACACTCTCAAAGCTTTCCATGGGTTTAACTTCAAAAAGAGTTCAACAGTTTATTCAACAAATAGCATGATTAGTCGCACTTTACCCATCATATGTTTAGTCAAATTGGAACGCAAGCGGCCACGAGTCCAATACAAAATCGAACTCCAAAAGACTGCGTTGCAATCCACTTGGTTCCATCATTATTATTTATATGTTAGCTTGAGCTGGATATGCACCTTCCACGTCATATGTTTAGTCAAACTGGAATGCAAGCGGCCACGAGTCCAATACAAAATCGAACTCCAAAAGACTGCATTGCAATCCACTTGGTTCCATCATCATCATTTAATATGCTAGCTTGAGCTTGATATGCCGGTTATAGTTTGCTAGAAATCGTGTTGCTGTTTTGACGTGCTTGTCACAACGTTTGTGCTGCAACCACAAATTTGGCCTAAAAAAGGTAAATTAACGACAGTTTTACGATTTAAGACGCTGGCATTTCGAGCTCGAGCCCTTCGTCAAAGTAAAGACTCAGTAAGTGAGCAGCTTTTCAGATTTCACAGAGTGAACTTACGTAGTAGTTATTTCCATAAACAGTAACGTTATCGGAATGCCATTCTGAGCCGGGCTGTCTTCCACTTTTTGACCATACATCCACGACTTGACCATGAATATGCTGATAAATGATCAAACTTCCAATCGTGTTACCAATCATACTGTAGTGGAAGTGAAGGCATTTCACCCCACTGAAGGGCCCATTGCGGATCTGGGCATTATCACCTCTTCGTCGAGGGGATGAAGTTTCGATGTATGCGTAATAACCTACATGTAACAGGAGTAAAGCGACGTGTTAGTAACAACAGAGAACAACCAGTGTGAAATGGTTTATTTTTTTCGCGGGTTTAGTATACTGAAACAATTAGGACATGAACTGAGCAGAATTTTCTAAAACCTGAAAGTAATGCAAATATAATAAGACCTACAAAAACTTCAAGAGCAAATTGAAATTTGTAGATATTCCTTTTCCCCTCAATGTGCAAACGCTTAATAAAACCCTGTATCTATGCAACAACTCTATGCAATGACAAAAGGGACAAAATTGCCCAAGTTGTTCGGCAGCCCTCTTCACATCAAACTCACCCTGATTTTTATTTCTAAGAATTTGCAAATGCTTGTGGAACCATTACTGGGGACGACATAACTCCCCATTTTGTCCCTAGTAACGGTCTCACATGCCACTGCGAGATGAGACTCGCCCCAGATTTGTTCTTGATTTCTAAATTGAAAGAAAAATAGCGAATTGTCATTATCTTTTATCCCACCCACTCTTACCTTTGCCGGAATGGTCTTTCGTGGGTCCAGTTGATCCACTTGGTGTAGAACCTTGCTGTAACGTCCAGTCAAACTTATCACCGTCTTTTTCTTGGCGCCAGCTGCAGAATTGTTCCTTGGTAGAATCAAAGTTGCAGTTTCCTGAAACAGTGCAGACAAAACATGAACGTCCAAACCTGGATAAATAACCAGATTCCGGATGGGTGTCAACTCTCTGTTTTTAGCATAGCTGGTCTAGGACTCCATCTCCTTCAACTGTCACGGCAAACACTCAACATTTTGGCCAGTTGCCCCAAGAATTTACATTGTCCGGTCCATGTATTAACTTGACTCGACTAAGCAATTGCAAGGTACAAAGCGTCTTGCCCAAGACAGACACCGTGGGACCCCGGCGAATGCCTCGGATATAGATATACATTGTTATTTGAAGGGTATATACCGGTTAAGATATCTTTTCATAAAATTAAACATTTATTTATATCGGGGATGCTTTGTTGCGATACCAAGCCAACTCTAAATAAAGCAAACTACGTGAAGCTTATGGAGAGGGTAAGAAGGATAAACTAAGTCTAGGATGTCTTGCTTAGCAAGATCCACCCTCTCTTTGTTGATAGATGTCGTGTGGATTAGCACTGTATGGGTTATCAGTTCCCCTGTGCTCCTCCCCCATTATTTCTTTCCATAGTCCTTTTTACTTGTTCACCAAGCATACCATAACAGGATTGTGTATATACAATCGTAGGTAGCTGCATACTGCGCGTTTTGGATATCGAGCTTGCCAGGAAGAGGAAAAATACTCGCCCTCTCAATTATTTTTTCCGCGGAGTAATTCAACTTGCATCAAAGTGAAGAAGTCATGCGAAAAAGATTTCAGTTATACAACATTATTATATAAGTTACCTATATTATATAAGTAACTTTGAACACCTATTTTCTGCCAATAACAATCAAAGGTTTATGACAACATTTTCTGTCAAAAAGTGTGCCCACCTTAATTACAAAACACTATTTTTATTCTAATTTGTTATCGATAACAGTCAGATCTTAAGTATAATGAATAAGAATTTGATATTAGAGCTGTTGGAAATGGATAAAATTTCTGCGCAGTCTGTTTTATAACTCTCTTTTCACAGTAAAATACTAGATAAAAATGGTTTCACAATTTACCACTGGATTCGAAAGGCGAGGTAAGAATCTCAACTCGCTTTGGCTGTTGTGTTTCCTCAATGTAAAAGCATTACACATATAGGGAAGTTAGGGAATCATGGAACAATCTTCAATCTTGCGCAAAATGACTGCAAGATGTCCGTTGAGATCTAAAGATAAGTGCATAATTACACTTCTCTTTGCAGCTCGAAATCATAGTCATGGGTGAAATTTATCGCTCTCTCTTGCTAAACATGGGTAATTAACTAAGTGCGTAACATTTATTTGCCCGTTATGAAAGTTTGCACACCATATGATTCCCTGGTTGGTCTCCTACCAGTACAGTGGTAAGTTCCAGAGACAATTTTAGGTAATAGCTTGTTTTGGCTGCCTAGGACTGGATGCACAGAAGCTAAAATGCTGTAGCAAAAGTGATAAAAGTGCTGATATGTAGAGGAACCCCTCCCTTTCAACATGAGGAACAGTTGAAACATTTTGGCAACTTGCCTACGCTTGACACTTTATTTTCAAAAGAAATTTGCGGTTATGCAAGTTTAACCAATTTTAAGCTGCAAAGTGGACAAAATATGTTTTCAACGTTGGACAATCTTGTTTAGCAACCCATAATTCGAAAACAGTGAAATGTTTTTGCCAGTCTGAAACATATTAATGTCACTGAATGTACACTTTCACTGAAGGCAAATCTTAACATATCAATAAAAGAGGAAACTGTAAGAAACAGGCAAACTCATAAATTTCTTGCAGTAATTGAAAAATGCCTACGCAAGTAACACCGACGCTTAGACGTTTATTAGACGATTGCAATCACGGTCATGTTTGAAAAATGCAGAATGTATCGAGGAAAATAAATTTAAAAATAAAACCACACAATTACCAACCTTCAACTTCAGTATCCTTCGAAAGTGGTTTGGGGGCGCAGAAAGCAAATGGAACATACGTTAGTGAGTAAAGAAAAACCACCAAACAAATCAAAGCAAGACTCGTCATCGTCGAGTGCAACAGCTCTTTCTCTCTCGTCAAATTACCACCTTGTAGCAAACTCGTACAGCTATAAATTAAGCAGCTCAAGGTACAGAAGGTGTCTTATATCTAGATGGCGGTATTCAAAACACGTGGGGGCACAGTTTGAAAGTATAACATTCCCTTGTAGTTGACAAAAACTGTTGAAAGGACATGATTGACGTATCAGTGGGGTTCTTTTCTTGCAGGAAAGGGAGAGGTTTTCGCATTTGCGATAAAACGATACGTCCTCATAACGCTGTACTCACAAATGTGGCAAAATTATGCCAAAAACCTTTTTTTTTTACCTCCAACATAATCCTATTACAACTGTAAGCGTGAATGAGACGATTATGCGATCACTGACTCAGGAAACTGATGGAAAACGTTATTGTTGTCCCGGGCCTTGACCCTTACATTCTATGAAACTTCTAGAGAAACCACACACCGCATTGCTTTTTAATTGCCATTGCTTAATTCAATTTCGCGCTCATCGTGGAATTTGAAAAAAAAAATTCATAAAAATCAAATCGAACCCTGCTGAACGGCTGCAGAGTAGCGGCATGGCAGAAATGTTAAACGTGTTCCTTTCAATGCGTTAAACTCACCCGCGAATAACTTAGTTAGTCCTGCTGTGGTACACGTCAAGTAAAAATTTATTTAACAAAAAGTTAATTCGTAGTCTCTGAAAGCACACAATACCAGAAAGAGACTTTTCATGAGGAGCTCGGGAAATACGGCTGTGTAATAACCCACGAATACTAGCTTAAACACTAAAATAACTTAACACCAAATATGGAGTGATTCCTTACGTTTCTTGTTGGTTATTGCTTTTGCCAACTTATGAGGCATTGTATGGAAAACCTATTTGCGAATACACTAGGTTAGCGTAAATGTGAAAAAGAGCAGCCTTTTTTCCATCTGCATGTGTAATGTAAATATGAGTGACTGGGATTACTGCCTTGTCCCCGCAGCAACATAAAAGCTAAATTTTATTGCGGAAGGATTTATAAAACATAAAGTATAAATTAATATATAAGTGATTTCTAAAAGTTGCCATCCAATCTTACTTTTTAAATTAGCTAACGAGTTGTGTTTCCGTCAAGAGTGTATTCGCGCAACTATTGATCTTTCTTCCTATCTATTCTGTATGTCCTTCGTTTCTTACTTCCTGTCTATTCTGTGTCGGAAATTGTCCGATCAATCAGTGGCTTGTACAGCATATACGATTTCCATTGTTTGAAACACCGCGCCAAAAATTTCACTAGGGCAAAAGTAGGCCAGCAATTTTTCCGTTGTAAATTACTTAAATTAGGCTCTTTCTTCCGCAGCAATATAAAGTTAAGCTAGATTTTATTTCCTGTTCTTTTAGTTCTTTGGAAAGATCCAATTCTACAACGAAACGAAAGTTTCCGCCATTAGTGGAGCTGGAGAATTTAAGGATCTGTAAGACCACTATTTAAATGCATCTCACCACTAAGAACAGGTTTAATCCATTCAGGAAAAGGCTATTATTGATGATTTAAATTTATGAATCAATCTCAGTACCAAAAGGCTGTTGAATTAAATTTAAAACGTGGGTTCTTATAAGGCCTTGTTTTTCAAAAGAGTACTGTACATATTGTGTTTAGGAATTTGTTTCCTTTTTCCTTAAAAGGAGACAAATTGACAACAAAATATCGCGCAGATGTCATGGAACAAAAATGTCTTTCTTTTTCTTTATATTCTCTTATCGCATTCATATAAATTATACCACTTGATGCCAGAACATCACTTGAATTACTTGAGAATTTTGTAAGTTTCTGAACAGCTCTACTAATGCAATTAATTATTTACTCACTATTTGCAATTTATTTGAAAGCAAAAGCTCCTTATTAATTGCAATGGTAAACATGTGTAGTTATCTATTTTGTTATAATTTGCAGCATATGTTCCTCGCAGTCTTTTTAATAATGCTTTAGGCCAAAACGAGCAAATTAAAAATGCGAACTTTAAGGTATGTCCAACTGTATTGGGGTTAGGGTTAGGGTTTGTTATTGTTTACATTGTTTGAATTTGGAAACTTTTTTTTGTTTTGTTAATTGTCAGAGCAATTCAACACTGCTTGAGGCCAACACCTAAAAAATGAGACCTATTAGCGCGTATGCGCGTACAAAAGAGTTGAAATTTGTATTGTTATTGTTTGCTTTAGGTTCCTCGAGAATTATCGCTATTTATTTTAACTTTCCGACATTATATAGAATTTCAAGTGTTGAATAATGACCAATTGAATAAGTGTGTGGGGTGGATTTCAATTCTGTATCCATGATGTAAATAGAACATGTGTTATTTCGATTTCTGTAAGGACTGACAGTATGGCAAACGCGTAAAATTGAAAAAAAACTTAGGAGTTTTTAGCCTCATTTAGCGTTATTACACACTTAACTTCTAAATCTGGCATTTAAATGGAAAGAATCTTAAAGATTTCTCATAAAACTAAGAAATACTACACTGATACTCTAAATTAGTGGAACTAAGAAAATTGGCTCCAATGAAATAAAACCCCAAAGGTATTTTCTCCTCAATCAATGACCAACAGTGATATATGTTTGGAATTTTAACTGAATATTTGTAAAGAAGAAATCATTTTGCGAAACTGAAAAAGTTTTAAGCAAAATTGAATATGACGAGCGAAACATGTTTAAAAAGCAACCAGAGAACAAAGGTCAATTCGAGTCGTTGCATTGTGTCTGTTATATAGACGAAAATATACAAGACAATATTAGTTGCTATATTTTGCTATTATTGTATACCATCTTCAGACTGAAGCTGCATACACAGGGCGCGAATGTTAAATACAAGAGGTAGTAATTTGCATTAATATAAACGTGAACTGGTCAAAAAAAGAAAACGGTGCTCCTGAGAAAAGACACAATTCTATACTGGCTTTTAAGCCATTTACTGCGGCCTAAAGGGGATGGGTTACATACCATTTAGAGAGGAAATCAGAAACAGACCATTTCACCTTATGTACCTACCATCTGCTTCCACAAGAGCAGGTACGAAATCTCCATGACTGACAACAACCAAAAACGTAGCCACGAAACCCAAGATTACAAATATGGCTTGCATGGTTCCAAACACAACACTTAGCCTGTTGCAACACTTAGCCCTTGAAACGATGACGATATAAACTTACTGTCTGCTTAGATATCGTCTTTGGGTCTACTTTATATTCAGAAGGATTCCATTCGGTATTCGAAGCATGGAACTCGGCATTTGTGTTGAATTGCTTAAAGCTCAAACATATAGTATTTGAGTGGACCTAAGAGGTAATTTAAGGAAAGACCTGAAAGACTCTCGATGGGAAATCCCTCAGTCATTTATCGTCTGCGTTGATGTGTGTACTTTCAGTAAGATAAGTGGAATGGTAGTTATAATAGTTATAAATATCTAGGACTCTCGGAATTGCGAAAACGCCGTCTTGGAATCGTCGAGAGCTGAAATCAATTTTTCTATGCTTTCATAACAAACAGAATAAGAAATTGGTGTACTGGAGCCCAAGTACTAATTGAATATTCAGTTTTAACGCCTTTTATCGGTGGCGGAACCCACATTCTTTCTGATAACTAAAATAGCAGCTACTTTTACTCGGTCGTATATTATCTTAAAAGGTTTTCAACAATTAAAACCAGGTGGTGCAACATTGTAAGTAACACCTATCAAGTAACACAGCAATTCGTATAGCGCGCATGCACCTGTTACAAGTAGCCATTCAAAGGATCAGGAGATTGTGGAAACATTTTTAGTGTCAAGAGACTCCTGGCTTATGTTTATCAATGAAATTATTTTAGAATTAGTTGGCACTTTGATTCAAAACACGTTACAACACACATATACGAGAAATGATTATTTTCAGATGCACAATGCAACATTTTAGTCAAATGAGCACTGCAGAATTACTTGGCGTTATAGATTCATAATATTGTACAACGTTTTAAACAAGACAAGACTATTTAAGATGCACAAAATAACTTTTTTAACTGAGTCAAGTGACTCCTGTTCTATGTTCATCAACTCATAGTTAATAGAGGTGAATGGTCATGGAGTTCGAGAAACTTCAAAGATGGGAGCAAAGATTCCAAGATTTATGTTGGAAAGTCCACGACTGTACACAATCTTTTATTTGTGTTATTTGAATAGTTTTCCAAACAAAAGTAAACAACTACGTTGTGTTTTGTGCACGGTCAAGGCCAAAATATCGAACAAAAACATAGAACAAAGAACTTTGTTGTACCTCTAACGACTCCCTAGCATTGTTACGGGTAACTACATGTATGACCTATGATCCACCAAATTCTTTTCTGGGTGGGTGGGGATGGGGGGATTCTTGTGAAAGCTCTTCAGGTATCTAGACTTTCTGTTTTAATACATTTCTAACATTGTCAAATTTTCTCTAGCTATAGAAAATAAACAAATCCGAGCCTCAGCTGTAAGAATTCATCCAGAACACACCCTTCAATCAGCGTTGAAAATAATTATTCTCATAAGAAAGATTTGATAAGATTGCTCGTTTTGTTGACCTCTGAACGTGGTATTTCATCAGTTACGGCACAGTGGTTTCCCAGGATAAAATTCTTCCTACTTAGGCAATCAAAACAACAATAACAGTTGCGTTATTATTGACATTTAATCTCAGGGATTGATAAGTTTCGCCGGAAAGTCCAAACAATCCAAGTAAAATAATGAAGTAAATATAAAATAGATCTTTATCGTGTAGACGCCAAAATTCAGAACTTACGCTAAATATAATGGTGGGGTTTCCAACAGCATGAAGGCTGCATGTTTACCTTAATTTATACTCTGTACTTTTGCTAGAAGACGAGGTGGCCTTCGAAAAAGTTCTAATAACGAGTATGAATAGCAGTGCAAGTCAGCGTGTAGCGGGACTCAACTCGAGAATTCTCATTTGGAGGAAATACCTCAAACCATGTCACACAGTTGATCAATAGTTTTCCTACTGTTTTTAATCCTCTAACTCGCTGTTACTAATTCTACCAACCACAATGGTCAAAAGCCACTTATGTAGTTTA
>Ga0126338_10001821_pt1 | contig 14169 bp, 6 predicted proteins | sample OrbCmetagenome_2_FD_92529 | JGI IMG/M metagenome (GOLD analysis project Ga0126338, IMG submission 92529) | Coral microbial communities from Petempiche,Puerto Morelos, Mexico - Orbicella C C metagenome | ecosystem: Host-associated > Invertebrates > Cnidaria > Coral | place: Petempiche,Puerto...
TTAAGTGCAAATTTAGGCAAAGCTGTTCACCTTAGTATCAGTAAAAAGTTCTTCAGTCTTTGGTGGCAAAAAATGAAATGCATTTACCTCGGTTAATTCAGGGGGAGTGATATCGACTACGAAACCACTAGACCAACCACGTGTTGTCATCCCAGCGCCATTTGCGGCCTCAACAGTGACGTAATACCGCACGTCATGGGTTAGTAGCAAGTTTTCTGCCTTCCCCGATGTTATCCTTCCTACAGCCGTAAAATTCATAGCGTCCGTGTCATCAGGAGTGGTTCCTAGGCCCCAGCGATATTCCACGATTCCACTTTCTAGGTCTTCAAAGGGATTCCATACTGCTTCTACCACAGATGTTGACGACTGATAATCAACGTCAGCTAGCAGAGATGATCCATCCTGAACCACACCAGCATTAGGTGGACTGATATCTACAATGACACCATCAGAGGAAGAAGTGCTACTGAAGCCATCACCATTGGAGCACGTGATTTCACTGATGTAGCGAGCGCCTGGGGCAAGACTAAGATTTGCTTGAGTGAGGTTCCCTTCGCGTTCCACGGCTGTTGTCAACACAACAGAATCATTTCCAAATACGGATCTGTCATGTGAAGCTGACTGCTCGATCAGTGCCAATGAACAGGAAGCAACCCCGGACTCTTCATCTTCAATTCCTCCCCAATGGATAGACAAGAAATTCGTAGAATTCACAAAATCGATGTCATGGCCAGCGCCATCATTCACACTACCTGTAGATGGGGGTGTGGTGTCAAAAACTAGCTCCTTTGATGACATGACTGTTTTCAGACCAGCCCCATTTACAACAATAACCGTAACGAAATATTCCGCCCGTGGATCAGGTCTGAAAGGGCCAATAGTTCCAGAGGTAGAGGCACTTGCCAACACAAAGCCACTCCTACAAGTGCGAGGAGTTGTTCCAAGGCAATATCCATTGCTGCGTACGCCACTTTCGTCGTCTTTAACGCCATTCCAGGAGACACTTATTTCAATAGTTTGCATACGTTGATCGACCACTCTATGTGACACCAAAAATTCTGCCTTCACTGGTGGGCTAGGATCTACTATGAATCCATCCGAATGTTGTGTGGAACTTAGACTACATAAGGTCTTAGCTTTAATGGTTACGTAATACATTTTACCAGCCTCTAAAACATCAAGATCTGGAATATTTGGGGCCAAGTCCTTTTTAACAGTCCTCGTCAGGCCAACACTTGTGAAGTGAAGAACATCTTCTTTGCCTGTAACCGTCCCGATAGCCATCTCATAGTCGACAACAGGATCCTTGCTATCCGCATAAAAAGCATCCCAGTTGGCCCCAACTGTTTTGGTATTGGTTAGATAAACAAGATCTATCTCTGGTACCGCGCCATCTCGAACAGGAGCTGGAATAGGCCAAACAGATTCTACCTGGAAACCATTAGACCGCACAGTAGCTTGCAACCCTGCTTTATTCAAGCAACTCAACACATTATGGTAAGTCACGTTTCTAATGAGCTGCAGATTTCTGTATGTTTGGTTGTCTGAAAAAACCTTTCTCTTCTCATAAATAGAAACCTTGGTCATCTTCTTTTCAAACAAAGCGATTCCATCGGCGTTTTCAATGGTCCACCTGCATGAACGAACGCCACTTTCGCCATCCTCTACACCAAACCAAGACATAGCAACATTCCAATCCTCCAACACAACATTGTAGTCACATCCAGTTACGTGACTTCCATCAATAACCTCTCCCATTACTGGAGGGCTGGCATCCAGCAGCATTCCATCAGAGGTAAGTGTTCGAGACAGACCAGCGCCATTAGTCACACGCACTGTTACGAATACCCTCTCTTCCTCGTGTGTGATACATTTTGGGCACATAAAGGATTTGTTGGTTCCAATGTTTGTCATTGGCTTAATCTGACAGCCTCGAGGTTTAGTCCCCAAGCAATACTCGCTCTGAATGATGCCACTTTCGGGATCTTTAATCGTTTCCCAATGTGCCGATAATCCCTCACCAGGGGAGAAATAATCAACATCTTTGTCACCTGAACCGTCTTGGATATCATCGTTCACAGCAAGAGGCGAAGTCGTGTCTATCATGAGACCAAGTGACGAAATTTTGGTGCTTAATCCAGCCAGGTTTGTTGCTTTAACTGTGATGAAGTACGTAGCCCCATGGAAAAGACCGAGGTCCATCTTGGTTATTCGAGTGGCCAAGTCTACGTCTTCAAAACTTACCACGTCGTCTTGGTAAGGCTTGGTGCCAATGGAAAAATAATACTTCTCTATACCACTTTCAAGGTCTATAAATGAAGGCCATGATACAGTAACTGAACTTGTGTCTGACTGGTATTGGAAAGAGTGATCACGTGACACACCTGCTATAATAGGACCAGTCTCGATGGGGGGGGTGTTATCGATAACAAATACTAAAGACGACGACGATACATGGTCTGCATTGTTCATGCATTCTACGCTGGCATTGTATTCGCCATGAGTTAAGTTAATGTTGCCAGGCAATGTCATATTGCCTGATGACGTATTTCTCATCGTAGAGAAGACAATATTTCCAGTTTGGTCAAGGACTGAAATATTGCATCTTCGTACTCCACTTTCTTGATCTTCGAATTCTTTCCACAAAATAGTCACATCGTTGTTACTGATAAAGGTCTTCTCACCATTCCTGCTTGATGGTTGCCCAACATAAACGTTTCCTGGAATTGGTGGGGTGCTGTCAAAGACAAGTGCATCAGAGCATGCTTGTGACACGAGACCAGCTTTGTTCCTGGAAATCACAGTGACGTAATATTTCACTCCTGATCTGAAGACCAAGTCTGTCATTGTTGTGTTAGCATAATTAACTTGGCCGATGTTAACGAGTGGTTGAACTTGAGTGCCACATTTGCTTGTACCTATGGCCCACTTGTAGTACCAAACTTCACTCTCAGGTTCGGAGAATCTTTTCCAGTAAACTGCAATACTTGATGCAGTAGCGGAGTAGAAAACATCCTCTTGCTCGCTGTATTTCCAATCACTTTGGGACCCAAATCCAGGACGGATTGTGCTTGGTATTGGTGGAGTTCCATCCGCTATAACGCCATCTGAAACGAGTTCCCTGACTGATCCAGCCTGGTTTGTCACTTTCAAATGCACATAGTACTTTGTCCCACTTACTAAACGGAGAACTCTTTGACTTCTGACATGTGTTGAAAGACCAGCGTCAGTGTACCCTTGAATACTGGTTTTCTCATGCTCACTTGTTCCAATACTCCAATCGAATTTCTCAACACCACTATCTAAGTCCCATATTCCTTCCCAGTTTGCAGCCATGCTTGACATGGAAGACTGGTACTTTCTATCTGGTTCGATAATCCCATCATGCACCACACCATGACTTGGGAGAGTCAGGTCAATGAGAACACCATCAGAACTTTTGCATTTTCGAAGTTCGGCATTGTTCACAGCACAGACTATGAAGTAATACACATCATCAGACAATAATAGGGCACTCACAGTAACTGAAGTGTTCAGAAAAGCGCTTTGAAATGGAGAGACATTTGGTGTACCACCACGACTTCGGCTCACTCCATATTCATAATACTGGATTCCAGACTCGGGGTCCACGAAACCATCCCATGCTGCTGACAGTGCTGTGGTATTGGCTTGATAATCGAGATCAATACCTTTGTTTCCATCACGCACTTGAGCCAGGTGTACATTCGGAAATGTCACGTCCACGACGAAGCCATCCGAAGACACTTCAGAACTAATCAGCCCAGCCTTGTTTTCAGCCTTGATCTTAATGCAGTAACGCTGGCCGTTAACCAGTGTAACGTTTGCTAACATAAACGAAGTTGCTTTTGGAGGATCAAGTCGAACGAATCTATTTCCGGTTACATGATAGTTTCCGTTTATGCAGCTTCCTACAGCATAGTAGTACTGCTTAACTTCAATGTGTGGCTCCGGGAACTTGGTCCAAGAACCATAAACTTCTTTGACGTTTGCCTGATAGTCGATGTCTACTTCGGACATTGGTCCATCAAATACGTTTCCTGGTGAAGGAGGAGTGGAATCAGGTATAACGAGGACTGAATAAGCGTCTTTCCACAATTTAGCACCATTGTAGGCTCTTATAATGATGTGGTAACCTTTGCCTTGAGTTAGCGCGAGATTACTGAATGTCGCGGATGTTGGCAGATTAGAACCTTGTACAGCACTGAAGTCAGAGTTTGATGGAGACGTGTCTGAAGGGATGATAGCCCAGTCATATCGTACAAGTCCGCTGTGTGCATCGGAGAAACCAACCCACTGCACCGTTACTGACGATACACTTGGTATGTAGACACAAGGTGTTCCATTTATGAAGTCGCTTTCTCCTGTTACTATAACTTTTCCTGTAAACACTGGGTGGGTCGTATCCACGGTAATGCCGTCAGTGGTGACGTCAGTGCTTAGACCAACTGCATCAACCGCTCTAACAGTGACAAAATACTTTGTGCCATTCTTCAAAGTCAACCCGTTATGTGTAATGTTCGTTGCATTTCCCGCTGATGTCCAAAGAACAATTATATTTCCACCGTTGTCTGATATCTTGTACTTGTATTCTACGATTCCACTTCCTTTGTTCCCGTCTGTGAATCCATTCCAGTTCGTTGCTATCATGGTGTCTTCTGATTGGAAGTCTACATCACTGAAATGTCCATCGTTAACGGAGCCAGCTTGTGGAGCATCATGATCTATTAGCACACAGTCTGAACTTACTTGATTGTAGAGTCCAGCTTCGTTATAACCTCTGACGACTGCGCAGTAGCTTTCTTTAGAAACTAGGTTTAGGTTAGTTACTGTAGGAGAGCGGTTTAGTGCTGTGTTCTTAAATGAAGTAATGAGTCCGGCACCTTGCCGCTGTACCGCCCAAGTGTATCGTGAAATGGGAGAATGTGCATCAGTGAAACGGTCCCAGTTTGCACTGAACGTACTGGTCCATTTGGCATATTTCACGTCTGCGCCAAGTTGATTCCCATCGTATATCTTGCAAGCTACTGGTGGTGAGGTATCAATGACAACTCCATCACTTAAGAGGTCAGAAAACAGGCCCGCTTTTGTGAAAGCTCGAACAACAAATTTCACTTCTGAACCATCTGCCAAGTTGCTGAATTTTTTCCTTGCGTTAGAGCTTAAATTTACGTTGGTAAAAGGCATTAACTCGCTGGTATTATTGCTTTTAAATGACTTGAGAATCACCTTCCACTCGTACTTTCCAACCCCATGTCTTGTTTTCACTCCACCCCAGTTCACCTGCAACAACGTGGAGGCTTGGTAACTCAGGTCGGATCCAGGCCCATCACGTATCCACCCACCTTGTGGCTTTGACGTATCCACGATTATTATACCGCTACAAACGAGTTGATGTATTTTGTCTCTCAGGTCAGACGCTTTTAGGGAGACTTTGTAGGTTGTATTATCCTGAAGCTTTAGCCCAGTTATGGTCTGGTATACATTGGTGTTTGGCAGAGTACCACTGACCGGTGAATTAAAAGAGCAAGGAGAACTTCCTTGCAGAATGGACCATCTTAGATTAATTTGGCCACATGATACTGAAAATCCAGATATCTTTAAAAATAATCTGCTTGAGATATACTGGTAGGTGCTAGGCGACTTGAACTTGGAGTCCATCATTTGCAAGTTGCCAGTCTTCAAAACAATACTATCTGTCACTGCTCCAGGGCAAGTTCCAAGAATACCATTGCACCTTACATGTAATAACACAATTAACACATTGTAAATACACAAGAAATTCATTTCAAGTGAGCAAAAAATATAAACAAACCATGCTTTAGTGTGGGTGCGTTGGAGCTGTGCCCATGCTATGCCTCAGTAGCTGAGTAACTTTGCACGATGGTCTAGGTGATTGAGATGGTGCAATTGCCTTACTTAGCTGCAAAGGAGAGCTGTAAGTATGCTCTCTTGAAAATAATTATAACCTCCGCAAAGTAGAGTGAAAATGGGTCCACGACGATCGCCCTCATGTCTAGATTTTGACGGAATCCGCGTGACGCAAAAATTGATGCACATTACATGTACATGTCAAAAAAGATGTAAATCTTTAACCAAATTTTTTGAGTGGCGTGTCATGTCATTTGCAAGGAGTTCCAGTATAATTATGGCGAATGTAAATGACACATGTATAACTACCACAATAAATCCTGCTTCTCTTGGTTTAATTTTCATAATTGATTTTCCTATACCCATTAGAGGCTTTAGAAACTAAGAATACACATTGTTTGTGATTCTTTACCCTGGGTGCAGTGCAATGCTCTTTATTTGGTTTATTTTTCTTAACTCCTACCTCTCTGGCTGATCACAGACGTCAACAGCAGATCGACATATAGTCCCTTTTGGCCTCATAATAAAAGTGCAAGTTCCATCACCAACACACTTAGAAGTCCTGATACAACTTGATGAAGGGAAAGACGATTGACAAGAATATCCCACCCCTGAACATCTGAAACAGACAACAGATAAATTTAACTTTTAGCTTTACAAACTGAAAACATGAAGTGAACAGAGTATCAATAAAAGCAGTGATCAATGATTAACTCAAATTCATATGAATCGTTGAGAAATATGCATGTATTCACAATTCGTTCAGGTCTTCAACTATTACTGATTATTCTCAAAGATTCTCTTCTAGGATCTTGGAATATTGTAAAGGTTTTTGCAAGGATCTACAATCACTGTCATTAGTCGTTGGTACACACGTCTTCTTTCCTTCACCCAAAGCTGGACAACGCAATGTACCTGAACTCCTTGTTCAATGCATTTCAGTTTCTTAACAGCACTAAAAGGTGGGTGTCAGAGGAAGGACAATTTAACGGCCACTGTACTAACTATGTGTCACTGATTGTGCACCATCCTAGAGAAAATTGATTTTGTTCAAGATCCATAACAGATTGATTTAATTGGGGATACAACAGGTACCTCCAAATATCCACCCCAATTTCCCCTCAGAGATAGCAGTTATACTGTACTCTGCACTATTAGACAACAAATGTATAAGTAATCCATCAAAACATATTTTAAATGTATGCATACATACATGAATTATAGATAAAAGATATGTAACTTCAAGAGACAATTTGATTAACTATGAACACTGCTGAGGATTATCATTGTCATGACCGTGCACTCAATAAATTGGAAAACACAAGGCAGTGGCATATACCTGCCAGCTTTGCAGGTGTCCTGTTTAGTGCATTTGTTTGTATCGTCACATGGGACTGTGGGACGATTGGACCAGGCACTGTTAGCACGGGCTGTTGCATCATACAAGTCGCACCATTGACACTTGTTTGAAGGATTTAGGGTCTGATGACCATAGTCCTGACCTGTAAACGAAAAACTGAATTTACAAAAAACATTCATTTTTGTATACCGATATAATGGTGTGACATGGTAATTACATCTGCATACAGTGTGTGTATACATGTGTGTATTTTGTACGACAGGTTAATTAAGAAGCTGTTGACGGGATATAACAACAGTAACACTTTAACACAGTGTAGTTAGTTTGTATAGTGTGATCGTCCGGGTGAGGATAGTTCTGAAAAGAACTGTTGTTGGGGACTGACGCTTTGACAACCTGAGCGGAAGTCATCTTCAGAGTCAAGTGAATAGTGTTTGTCAGTCAATGATGTTATAAGTCTGGTCCGTTGAAAGTGATTGGTCAGTTTAGATAAGATGGCTGAAAGACTCGTGTAAAGTAAACAGACCAAAAACCGACAAACTTAACTAACAATAGACGGATCGAAACCGACCAATGACTGATGACAAACTTTACACGAGTCATTCTGCCAATACCATCACGGCTAAACTGACCAATCACTTTTAAAGGACAAGACTTATAACATCATCGACTGACAAACATTATTCACTTGACTCTGAAGATGACTTCCGCTCAGGTTGTCGAAATGTCAGTCCCCGACAACAGTTCTTTTCAGAACTACCCGTAACCGGACGATCACACTAGACGAACTACGGGGGTTCAAACCATTAACTATGATACAATGTAGTTACCTGCTATCTTGCACATGCATTTGTTGTTCAGCAATCCAAATCCGGTTTTCAGACTGCAGCTGTTGCCATTACAGTACTGACACACAGAGTTACAAGTGAAAGGAGTGGCAGTACACTGGCCATTGCGACAGGTGTCTTTACGTGTGCACTTATCATTGTCATCACAAGCAACACCGTCACGATTTGACCATGTACTGATGCTGTTTCCTGGATCACACCACTACAGTAAAAAAAGAAACATTTTGACCACTGGAAAACCATAATTTGCTCACAGTGATGTACTTTTGCTGGTTAAGCTACTTAATGCAATGTTAACAATAGTCACCAAAAGCATCTTATTATTATATCGACCTCAACAGTAAAGTTGTGGGCATTGCAACCTTTGACCAACAACTGATGATACATTTTTCCTTTCAAACATTGCAAACTTACTAACACAGGTCAAGGGAGAAGCTATCTGTCCGCTGGGTCAGTTTTTAAGTTATTACACGTATATACACCTACATGTACATGTAATATGCTTTGCATAATAATATTGATCAATGCAAAATATAAATGGCATGCAGTAGCAAACAGCCATTTTTCCTTTCGCATTTTCATCATGTCAAGATCAACAGAAATTGATGGCAATCGATAGCAATCTAAATACTTATGGAAATTTCTCTTGTGACTATTAATTAACTTGTACCTATCAATTCAACTATATTTTTTTATTAACTAACAGCTATAAATAGATATTGATTGATCAATCAATTTCTGAAGTCAATTTTCCTTGATTGGTCAGGCCAAGACATAATCTTACAAAAAATGCAATGTGTATACAGATGTTTATATCTGTGTATGTCTAGATGCCTGTATTAAACAAAATTTCACCTTGGTGTAATTATTATACCTGGGGTGAAAGTAGTGCATCTCCAAACTAAAATGTAGACAAACTATAAATACAAAGCAATGTCAATCTTTTTTTTTTTTTTCACTTCACTCTCTCATCTTCCTTTTAGTGCTCTTCTCCCTTTTAGGATCGTTTGTAGTGATTGAAGAGATTGGAATCATAAAATCCAAGCGAATACATGTGGCTCACTTAGTGCAAATGAACACACTTTTCCTTAGCCAGGTTTTCATACACAAATGTACATGCAGTCATACATGTATGTATACATGATATACATACATGAAAGAGATAACTACATAGAGAGCCCAATTTTTATTAATTTTTTTTTTTATAAAGGAATGCTTGGTATTAAATATCAATACTGCACATTTCCGGCCTGTGACTGTCAAATAGAACAATTACCTGGCATGGATTTCCAGGTTTATACTGATATTTAGCAAAGCATGTTCTTTGACCACCATGCTGTATAATGCAGTATCCAGATTGGATTGGACAGCCACTGCCATCATGTCTTTCACATGAAAGACAGTTATAGGGTGTTCCTACACATGCTCCATTCAAACATCGATCACTTTTGGTCCTCAAGTTGTTGTCACTGCATTGTAGGTTGTTGTTGTTAGTCCACTGCTGTTTGTAATTGCTGTCACATTGCTGAAAGTAAAAATTATTTACATTTGAAACAGTAAACTAAATCCCGTACTGTACACTGGAAGAGTAATTTTTAAATGTTTTAAAATATATGACTACAAAAATATGATTATTTATCCAAGATGACTGTCAAGCTATAAAAGCTCTAGTTCAACTCTAGGTCTCATTCGCTACATGTAATTGTACTGCATTCATGGAGGTCCTCTTTAGAGTTTTAAAATTTTCATTTCAACTTTCCCTCCATTCAGAGTTTGGTTGTTATTTTTAATAAACTCTTGCTCGCAGTGACTCGATCCCCAAGCTTTGTTCTATGTGTTCACATAAGTGAAGCTACATGTAAGTTATGCTTGTTGTATGCCTATATATCCAGCATGTGCCAGCTGTGTCAGCTTGTAGTGCTGGGAAGATAACTAGCTAGGCTTGGGCAAGTCACAATTACCTAATTACACTCTGGCACAATGCTGGCTAGAGCTTTTGGCTCATAGTGTTATTTAGAGTTAGGCCTCTACATACGTCTCGTAGATTCTAGATTTCAGATTTAAACAGATCTTAAGGAATGACAAACACTGCCACTAAAACAAATCACTTGGTGAGTCACCTCAACAGGTTCAGTGACAATTAAACTCTTTGCAGGATCAAAAACAGCAATCTTATGGCACGTACTCTACTAAACTCTGCTGAAGTCAATTCAACATTGAATTTCCACATGACTTCAGTATTCAGAACTCACTTGAGCCTGCTTAAATTATCTAGCAGTTCCATGCCTATCCACTTTATAAATGCTTTAAAGTACAAAAACATTATGTGTTGACCTCTTGATCACTTGGCAGTCAAGATGTCTAAGGTTTGTTTCCTAAAATTGTTGAGAATTTTTTTCCTTTATATTTACCTGTGCTTCTAATCATTAAGAAATTGTCTTTAAAAATTGTTCATAATAATTGACAGGATACCCACTCCACTGTCAAGCTGTACTAAAAATTTGTCTTAACCCAGTCATAATCCTGGTTGGAGGAAAGCATTGTGGGAGCAAATAAATTATGCCCAGAAACACAATACAACGACCCCAGCTGGAGCCTTAGAATTCAGACCTCTAAAAATAATCAGAGCTCGCTGATGTATTTACTAGTATACTATGTATTATAAACAATAAGTTACTAATAATTACAAGGACTTACATGTAAATCGTATTGCTTTTTATTATATAAACACCAGAGAAAGACCAGGATTTTTCCTTTCACTAAAAAATCATATCTTCATTGCACGCAGTGAAGATACTATTTTTATCCTTCACACTGTCAAGATATCTTTCCTTTTTGATAACATTTTTCTTTTGTCCCTTTAACTACACTTAAATTTGTTGATGTATGATTGAAACATCTTCGGATCTTCTTCGGTCGTCTTCGGCAATCTTTGGCAATCTTCAGCAATCTTTGGAAAATATTCAGAAATATTTGGAAAATGTTCGGAAGCATTTGTGTGGCCTTCGGAACAATTTTGGAAAATCTTCAGAAATCTTTAGAAAGTGGTCAGAAATCTTCAGAAAATCGTCAAAAATAGAATATTACATGCCTGCTTGTGGATACGAATTTTATCTTCTCGTGTTCAACTCGATATCTCACTCGTTTGCTGCACTCACTCGTGAGATATTGAGCTGAACACTCAAAGATAAAATTTGTATCCACGTGCGGGTATGTAATACCCTCTATATTATAACAATACAATGCACATGTATGTGCACTGTACCCCTTTTCTTCATAGCAAAAGCTTGAAAGATTTCATCATTACCTGGCATGGATATCCTGGCCTCAGGTTCCCATAACGAAAGCATGTTTTCACCCCTCCCACAATGATTGTACAATATCCCGGTTTAACAAGACATGCATCATTGTAACACTCTTCACATGATAGGCAGGTGAATGGAGTACCAGTGCATCTTCCATTAGAGCAGTGGTCATTTCTGGTGCAGGCTTTACCATCATTGCATGGTAGGGCATTGTCATTTGTCCATGACGTCTTGTTATTGTAGTGGCATTTCTAATATGACAATTCAAAAGATATTGAAATCAATTTCTAATTTCTCAAAATTGTTAATTTTCATGAATTCTGTGTACGAGTAACATAATTATTGATAATTTTCAGGATCTGGTCAAGAAGGGCAGGGCAGAGGTTTGGGGGACATAAGTGTCACTGGCAGTGTTCAATACCCTGTTGGATTTGATTGCTTATGAGTTATACTGACTTCACACACGTTATTGTTTATGCCATATGGATGCAAGCTAATTTTTTTGTGCACGAAATTATAATTATTGCTCACTTGCACTACTTTTTTATTTACATGAAGCAATCTTTAAGTTGAAAGATTTTCAACATTTCTTTTTGTAAACACATATTAGTATAATTTCAGAGCTGAACAAAGAGTTTCCAGCAATCTGTTTGGTTGAGCAATTGCTTATATGACATTATATTAACCGCTCCAGGTGGTGAATATAACGTTTCTGAGCTTTGTTACTAAGCTTGCCACCTTTGCCATCTCGGCAAGTAAACATGGCGGACAGTTGCTGAATGAATTTTTTCATTTATTCGGCTGACATCACTCCAAGTCCAGGATATTTGAAAGGATGGAGAATTTTCAAAATGACTGCTGTCGCCCTTGGACCAACAATCCTTTCAAGAACTCGTATTCAAGGCATTTAAGAGTCGTAAACACAGTGGTTATGTTGATCGCCAGCAGGTCAGACAGATTGACCAAAATTTATTTTCTTCAAACTAAAACTACTCATTCTTAGACAATGATGACAACTGCGAATGAAGTCAACAACGATAAAACAAAGGTACCAGATGAATTTATTTTTCGCAGTGTTTTGTTCGTTTGTTTTACTGCCAAAGTCAATGAGTGAATTGATTCCCAATCGATGTACATGTAAGCTTATTAAAACTACGGCTGCATATGTATATGCAAATGAACAATTGTGTATCTGTTTTTATATTTTAGTCCATTATTCTCTGTTGTTCAGCTCTGAAATTATACTAAAACAATTATTTGCCCCAGGCTCAGTGAATATTGTTGACAATATTCTCTGAGCCTTCGGCAAACAATTGTTAATTATAAAAATTAAAAGTGTTTTTATAGTGGCCTATGTAACTGAGATACATACTACGCACACTCTGATTGGTCAAGAAAGTTGCCAAACCTATGTTCTATTGTACTGGTAAACAAATTGGTTCCTGATATGGCAACTCTACACAAGAATGAGAACTCAAAACACTAGCAATAACAAATGTAATAAACAGTTTGGTCTTTTCACTGGCTGAGATATTTGATAACACGAATATCTTTTCATATGGAAGAAGTTGGTTGTGATATATAGGTGTGAGGTACGGTTATGTAAGGTAATGTGAGGTAATTCATTATTTACATGTAGAGTAACAAGCTCTGCTTAGCTAAAAAGCTACTTCATAGGTAGCCCACTATTTAAATAATACAAATATACATTTATTTAATTGAAGCAGAAGATCACTCCAAAAAGCTTACTTTCTTTTCTCTCCGCTTATAGAAAGTAAACATTCAGCTTTTCCACCCATCGAAGTTTCAGCCTCTGAAGTGACTGCTATCCAGAAGAAATTCGTCTTGAAAAAAGCGACCTCGGAGGCCACCATTTTGAAACTGTCTTGGCAGCCAGGCCGTGTTCATGTGACATCATTCCGTCTGACTCGAAATTGGCAGAAAGGAGAAAACCTTGCAACTGACTTGGCATCCTTCACAAGGTCACCAAAATCGATTTTTTTTCAACGCGATTATCCACTTCACTATCTTCAATGCTATCATTTCGGAGTTTAGAACATGTTTAGCTCAAAATAATATGGCTCAAGAGCAGCCATAACCCAGAATGGTAGTTAAAAGGCTCTTCAGAAGCCATGTGGAAAAAAAAATTCTCTCGGATGGAAGGATGTCACGAAAAAGTGGCCTGGCTGCTGAGTACTGTTCAAAATGGCGGCAACAATGTACAAATTTTGGGCTTCTTTGGAGACGAATTTCATAAGGAAAACCTGCACTTTAGAGGCTGAAACTTTGGTGAGTAGCTAAACTTAGTACAAGGTTTTTATTAGGGTTGACAAAAAATATACGGTTTTTGGAGTGACCTTAAGTACAAAAGTAAATACAAACTAGTTAAAATGTAAGTACATAAAATTAAAGTGATAATTGTCAATAAAAGATAAGCTTGATCTTTTTTCCATTGCAAAAATGTTTTGCCAATTCTGTTTACACTTGAGCTATGAGAGAAGTTTTAAGCACTCTGAGTGCTTTCTTCTGTGGTCTGTGGAGTATGTATTTCTGACTACACTGCTGGACTAGATTGATCAATTTTGGTTGTTAAAAAGTAGGGAAATGATTTCTGACGAGATGACATTAAAGTTCATCAGTAGTTTCAACTTTAATTAAACCCAATGTGGTTTGGTTTCCATGATAAAGCAAGTTTCAAGCAATAGTTTTCATTTGGCAAAAATATACAGAAAAAACGAAATTCCAAGCCTCAACAAAAGTAAATAAA
>Ga0126338_10001823_pt1 | contig 14163 bp, 15 predicted proteins | sample OrbCmetagenome_2_FD_92529 | JGI IMG/M metagenome (GOLD analysis project Ga0126338, IMG submission 92529) | Coral microbial communities from Petempiche,Puerto Morelos, Mexico - Orbicella C C metagenome | ecosystem: Host-associated > Invertebrates > Cnidaria > Coral | place: Petempiche,Puerto...
ACTTGATAGACAACTCCAGAACGCCTACCGGAACAAAAAGTTACTTCCGGTCGCCGTCGCCGTCGCAAAATAGCCTGGTGCTTAAGTTCCCTATTGTTTGGAGGGGGGAGGGGAGGGTCATTCTCGGTATCCACAAGCTCAGGGAAGTGCATATTAGGCTACGTCTGATCATTTGATAAGTTAAGGATGTGGAAGCAAGGTTTTCCATAACTGTTCCAAGGACTTTTGTCCTCCATTGTAGATGGTGGTGAAACTGAATCCACAAATTTGGCTCCATCTTCAATTGCCACAGAGCCCACTCCAACTGCAACTGCAGCAGCTAGCCCTGAACCAGGCTCTTCCCCTGCAGGTAGCTCTTTGCAATCCTGGTGCAAGTGTGGTGTGTGCAAAATTATGCCTCGAGAAGTAGAAAATAAGTGCTGTGGGCAACAAAGATGCATAACTATGCACACAAGATTTCAGAAACTTTGTCTAGATCCAGATGTCTTCCACCTTACCATCTGTAATAGGAGAGACATCTGGAATGACCAGGAGAATAACAGGGCCAGATCGTTCAGGAAGGCTGGTTACAGGCAATATGTCCTGGACTGTTATGGGTACCTGGGGAAGGGTGAACAGAAGGTATGCCCTTCTTGTGTTGTCTAAACTATTCGTAGGCATTATCCTTCCCAGACCGGTATTTACATGGGATTTAGGCAAGAGTAAGCGACAGTAGGCTGCAATAAGCCATTTGCAAGTGTCTTCTACCTCTGTTTCACAATGAGTCCTGGTCCTCACATTTTCAGATGGAAACTAGACGCTCCAAGAGCATTTACTCGGGCTTCATACCACAGTATTAAATTGTACCTTATGAAAACGCATATTGGACACAATAAAAGCAGATTAAAGCATCAGAATATTTTAGCACAAGAGTTCTGCTTTGATATTTACTATTCACGTTGCTTCATTGAGTATCCTCATCCTATCGCAAGTTGTGAGTTTAAACCATTTTGGTTCAAGAATGAAGCACAGCTGTCTACGCATTGACAGAGAAGTTGTCTCCAAATAATTTTTGAGGTCTTTTTACAACTTATGGCGATTACTTTGTACATGCTAGCAGAAATTGTACGAAGTTTGTTTACTGGTCGTGGCAATCTGAGTAAATTGCGTAGCTGAACATCTTTGCCGTGTTGCGATCTTAAACCCTTTTCAAGAGTCATATCTCCTTTGGAGAGCGAATAATCCCTTTCGAGAGAGCCAAAATGAATCATGATAAACCCCTTAGCGAAAACAACAGTCCTGTGACTAGGCTCAAATGGCATTGCACATAATTTACATGAACTTTCAAGTTGTGCATTTTGCAGACAACTTCCAAGAATTTGTGACCCTTAACGTAGTTTATGAAGAAATTTTCAAGCTCTCATTTATAAGGGAAGATGTGACATTCTGTTTTTGCTATTTATTTTGTTTTCATGCTTGTCTAGTTCATGTCACGCAACATGATTTTCTTTTGCAGTCAGACAGTTTTCTAAAAGAATTGGCAAATGCTAATTAAGACTGGTAAATATAGTTGAACTACTAGTGAAATAACTGGCTAAACTATCATCAATGCAGATTTTCCCTGGGACTTGGCAAGAACATTGGTTCGTCAATAATCCCGCACAATTCCCTGCACAATCAATGGTTTAATTCTCCTGCATAATGTGCCTCCAAATTCACACGTTATTTTTTTTCCTGCACCCTAGTAGAAAGCCAACTTGGAGGTAGGATATTTAATTCAAGTTACTGAAAGTCTTATCTTTACAACTTTGGAGATCTACATATTTTGCACAGTGCAAGAAACAGGTGTCAAGTTTTTAATGAGCTACGGGTCCAAAAACGTTTTCATATTTAGCTCGTTTTATTGCAATATTTGTTTTACTGCAATGTTCTAAATAATAACAGCAGTAGCCACATACCGTCATTGACTGCCTATTTTTTGTGAGTATTTTCGTAGATCGAACTCATACCACAATCGGCTCAGTTGTTATCTCATGAGGATGTTTCAAGCGCGAGCTTTGCTTACCTAGCTGGCTTTCAACCAATATAATTCGTGGACTGACCCTTTTTGAAAACGATCAACATCTTTGTATGTGGGATAAATGTATAAGGCGCAATTCTTGCCAAAACTTTCTTCGCAAAGCACCGCTTTCTGTCACAAAGAGCGAGTAATGTCACGTTTCTCTTCCCCAGTTTCCATGGTCTACGCATGGAATGCCTGGGACCATGACCCCCCTTTTGGCGACCAAAATGCTTGCATTTTATGACTCTAGCTTTCCTACAGAAGCCCGAGTAATGAGTTTGTTTTGAAAGACAACAGATGTGCAAGGAAAAATAATTTCTATATGAAAGGTTGTACACCAAGACCCTTGAAACAGAGGAAAATAGCTTATTGCAAATGGGCCATTGTTTATATATTATTCGTGAGAAAATACGTTGAATAGAGGATAGGATTTGTTTAATTGGTGTGCCAGGGTTGAAAATGGCACGTAGTATTTACTTCAGTGTCAAAAGTAATTTGGTGTTGCAGTTAGTTTTGTACTACTATGTCCAAAAACCTCAGCCACTTTGTCGGCTTATCATAAGTAAATCGAAAAAATAAGTGTCTTGTTCACACATGCTTTGTTCTTTTCCAGCGACGTGTATTTCCTTTGACTTTTGAGGGGTTCATTAGATTGTTTTGTCTGTTTTGGTTGACCATAGTGGCAACAGCCAATTGATATTGATCGGATATTGTTTGTGTTGATAAGATCAGTTTCAATGTGTTTGCATCTTCTAAGATTTGGTCACAATACCATGCATTTTGGATATTCCATGTCCCCACCCCAAATTTAGTGCTGCCCAAACGTACAGACAAATAACATTTTGCTCTTCCCCAGAATGCATGTCACTAAGCCAGAGCCCCTTTCACACTTTGTGGAATATCACTCTAATTATTTTGTAAATTTCGGCATATATAATAAACAGAAAATACACATTGTTTTGTATTTTGTTGTGGTTTAAATTTCTCCTTGGTTTTCAAACTAATCTGGTTTCTCTCTCTCTTTGTGTCAGATTATGGCATCAAACTGAACAATTGTAACTCTAGCATTCTATTGGCATGAAAAAAAACATATACAATAATTTTTGCACAAAATCATTTTGAATAAAGGTTTATAAAATATTGAACCAAATGTGGACAGATCACATAAGAAATACATCCATATACATGTACATATACTGAATATTCATGTACCAATTAAAATAATTTCTTGAAAATTTATGGGCCAAGAATAATATTACAAAACAATGATCCGGAAAATTCACCTAACTGGGTAGTACATAAACACAATACAGACTTAGTGTTCCAGATACAAGGGGGTGGCAGGTCAAAACCCAGACAAAGTCAGCTTCCTGACCCAACAAGCTGCTTGGACTTCATGTTGATGCCATGGCTAAAAACCTAACTGGAACCTTGAGACCAGGTAGCAGTGCATGTAACAAGAACTAAAGCAGTTTTCTACTTTACAAATCAACGGCTGTTTCACTTTCGAAACTGCCACCGTCATTACTTTTTTGAACCTACTTCGTTTTGCCTGAAAAAGTACTCTAGAAGGTGGTGGTGGCTTTGCAGTGATTGTTGGTGCAAGTAATGCTGGGTCACTTACATTTAGAGGAACATTACAGGTGACCTTATTAGTATCGTCCTTCCTCATTCTCATTATCCTGGCCATGAACATTGGAATGTACTCATACTTTTTCTTCACTTTGACCACCTTTGAGTTCCATTCTTTAGTTCTCTGATTGTACTTGCTGGACACTATCATGTCACCTGCTTTGGTGGTTGCAACTTATTGGTTCAGGGGAAAGTTCCAGTCAATAGCAGCTAACTGTGTTCAGGCTTTGTAACTTCTATAACTACATGAGGAAAAATGAAACTGTAAATCTTTGAGTCACCAACTGCACTTACTCTGATCTTGAATAGGCTCGTAATAGGAGGATTCATGATCTTGATCTTTGTTGTAAAGTTCATTGTGCTAAAACAACATATGTACATATGTACCGCAACATTCTCGAGTGACCAAAGAAAAAACTGTGGACAAAAGAAAGAAGTGAAAATATGAAGGTAAACAAAAAAGAGAAGTCATGTGACAAACCTGTAAGAACAACTTTTGGAGGCATACGCCAAAGAAAGATTGTTCGCACATTCATTGTTTCCAGTGTGTTTTACTCCTCCAATCTACTCAACTTAGGATAAGTTTGAACTGGGGCAGCTGATGGAGCTACATGTACACCTTGTAATGGAGCAGCTAATGGAGCAACAGCTTGTAGTGGGGCAGCTGATGGAGGAACAGCTTCCAGTGGTACGGCTGATGAGCAACAGCTTGCAGTTGGGGAGCTGATGGAGCGACAGCTTGTAGTGGGGCAGCTGATGTGGCAACAACTTGTAGTGGATTAGCTGACAGTGCAACAGTTTGTTGAACAACAGTTTGGACTGGGGCAGCTGAACTTGTAATTGGCCCTGTTGATGCAGCAGAACCTGGTGATTGCCTGGTTGAAGCAGAGGGAATTGGTAGTGTCTTGATGAGGCCATAGTTGATAGAGGGGTGGGTATTGGAGGTGGAAGAGCTAAGGCAACAGAACTTGCTAGTGGAAGTGACGATGCAGAGGACCTTGTCAAGGAAATGGCTGGCAGTGTCCTTGAAATTGAGCCTTCCTCAGGCTCACTGTCACTTCCACATGCATAGAGTTGAAAATCCTAATCATTTTCTACCACGCACATATAGTGTCTAGAAAAAAGCTAAAATTAACATTAGGAAATTTACTTAAATTTCATATTGTAAACATTGTTATCAATGCATTAACATGATTAATCAATACCATCACCAACTAACATGAAGTGTACGAGACAAAAAAAACAATACACTGTAAGTGGGTTAGGCATTGCATGCACTTCACTTCATAATTAAGCTGTGATATGATGTAAATATACCACTAAAGAAAATTATTACATTCATTTCTTGAAAGATATGAATAAGTTACTCCCTGTCATCAACACCAGACATTACTGGAACAATCAGACTCTTTGCAGTCGTCCTTTTGCTCATCTAAAGCATCTGCTAGTGCATCTGCTAATGTCCTATAGACAGAGACGTAATTAATTAGTCTGTTAATGTGACATTTAAGAAGTAAAGAGGCATGGGACATGGCCAGAAAAGTAATTACAACACAGGAAATGAAATTGTGACAAGAAAAAATACGACTTGCTAAAGTCATGACAATAAGGACAAGGTAGAAAAATAAAAATAAAACACTGACATGTGACACAATGAACCCCCCTAGCAAAGGGTCAGTAAAGAATGCTACCAAAACAACATTCTTTGACCCTAATGAGTGTCACTGATGCCTCACATCAATGATGTATTTATAATAATATTGTAACTGCACTGCAGCATGGTTGTAGTGGATATAATACTGAAGTGGGATAGCTATTGTTGTTCTGAATGGTCTTGTACATGCACCTATCAGTTTCCTCTGTTTGTCATCTGATTCACTCTTGGACATTGAGTCATCTCTATCCTGATACTTTCCATTGTCAGTTTGAAGGATGACTGACCCATCAGCAACCTGATAACATCTGTATACTACATAATTTGTAGAGGGCCACTGGTTTGTTAGTATTTTTATACTATTTTAGTGCTACCCTCTTTAAATAAAGTCTTTACTTACTTACTTACTTACTAAGTGCTATTGTTCACAGAATATTCTTATATCAGTCACATCAACATCACTATTGGAGAGAGCTTATTTGAGGCATGTAATTAGATGTCTATTTGCACACAGCAAAGCTATCGTTTCCACTGCTCCATCATTTTTATTTCTAATAATTATTATATTGCTTAAGTTGCATATAAACAAAAGCAAGAAACAAAAAGCAACACATAAATAAATCAAGGCTAAAGAGACAAAAGTAAAAATCGAACATACCTTATATTATTAGCAATCTCCAAAGACGGATTGGGCAATTGGACATAAGTAAACATTGGTTTTATTAATGGTCTCCAGTTATTTACTGACTTGACACAAAACTTTGGGCAATAACTATTTCAAATCATCAAGAGATATACCACATAATAAAGACAAAGTAAGCAATTCAATGGATGAAAAATCTCACCTTCAATATAGCATCTGCATTTGGGCAAAGCATGGTCTTTCTTTTCCCCTCTCTTTCTCTTCGCACACAATATGACTGGGTCTTTCTCCCTAAAACAAGAGCATTATAACAAAAACTAATACGACATTTAAAGCAGTCGGCATAAAAAACATCAAATTCAAGTAAAAGCAGTACACGAAACTGACCTTCTTCACCATTTGACTGAAAGAAGATGTCTTGCGAACTTGGAGTCACTCGAGTAAGCACACTTTATCTTAGAAGACACCCGTGATAAGTAAACAATGTTATCCAGGTTAATATGTCAGTGTCCTCTTTGCCAACTTCGATCACACTCCTTTTTACACGAGTATATTTGCTTTTGTCGACTTCCAGGTTAAAGGCCACTGCAACCAGACGTGATGACACATCAACTGGCTTCTAAAATTGGCCGCCAGCAAGCAAGATGTTGCAAATAAATCAACAGACATAAACTAAGCTTCAACTTACAAATTCATTTTCTGAGGAATCTAAGCATGGATGGCAATGATACAAGGTGATATAAAACAATGATTCCACTCCATGATGAAATTGAAAAACTTGCTGGTTTAACCAAAACACTAGAACGTTTTGTTTTTAAACACTAGAACATTACTGCGCATGTGTCATGTTCATGACACTGTTCCTTCAAGGAGACCCAAAAAGATTGAGATGCCACTAGGAACTTGCTATATTGCTGGATATAATATAAAAAACGGGCCTGACAAAATTAAACTGTTAAAAATCAAAGGGCTTACTAAAAGCGCAAACGTAAAGGCCTGATACATCCAACCTGTTTGAAGCAGTCATCGAGCCAATTCCTTCTTAAGTTTAATACCCTGTAGCGCAAACAAAATTGCACCTCTATAGTTCTGGTAGAGAGCATAGTTGCCCTGGTCATTAAGGTGAATAGCATCCCTCTTTAAGATGCTGATGTTGGGCTTGTGCAGACCTTTGTGTCACCAGAATTCAGGGAATGTTGATGGTTGAAGAACCATATCCAGGTAGTTATTCAATGTGTCTACGGAAGAATTATACCATGGACAATGCAAAGGGAGTGTCACTCTGTGGATGACCTGCACACTAGAAATACTACAATGAAAAATGTTTTGGTTTTTAAGGTAGAAGTCCCTTTTCCATGAGATGATATCCATTAGGAATTGTGGTTGCAGGTGCACCACATGAACTGGAGTTCATCACAGACCACTGTGTCAGGCAGCTCTAGTACTAGGCCTTTTAAACAGCCCTTTCTGAGGTGTCTGCTGGAAATTTCACCATGGGGGTGTGTTTTGGGTGGAATTTTAAACACGATTGTTTTACATGCAGTGCCACACACTAAGCTTTTAGATGTCGTTCTTCAAAACCCCCAGGTGCTAGTTTGTGCACAGTCCTGACTAACACCTCTACCAACACCAATACGAGTAAATAAAATGTGTGTTTACTTACATGATTATCCTTTAAATCTGAAAAATCTGTCCTATTAATGGCTCCCTAAATAGTTTTAATCTCAACATTGTAAATGAAAAACAAAAACAAGGAAATCCCATCTCTCCTTAAAAGTGTGTCCATGAGAAAACCAGGCAGAAGGTAATACAGCTCAAATCACCGATTTCACTCAAAACTTGGCACAAATGTTGGGTTTTGTGAGTAAAATATGATCCTGGCAAAATATTAGGTCAAAATATTTTATTCCCGTCAAGTTAGGGTACCCCCTCCAAAAAAGGCTGTTTGTCACTAAGTTATGCATCTTTAATTAGCTGTCTTTGATTTAGTATTTCTACGACAAGAAACACCATTGGAAAATGAAATCCACTGGATCATGTTCTACTATTATCAGTCTCGGAGCACAGATATTCATTTGAACTAGACAATTTGATTTCTCTCTGTGGCTCCATCTTAAGTAAGGTGCATCTTTTGTAGCATTGTGAATAGCCTTTAATTGATGACAAGTATATGCACTGGGCAACAGCAAATAAAAATTATCGTAACATGAATAGTGAGAGTCATCACAAAAGTTCTCAAAAAAGTCATAAAATGTTTGGGGACTTTTTCTGTGCTGGCATACTGTTTACATAGGACTCTATGATTTTTGGCCATTTCATGAATATCCGCTAAAACACAAAAGCCATTTTTCTGTCTTAACGTAACTAAAAATCAACACGAAATATCTACCTAAGTATTTTGCTATCAATTTCCAGGATAAATTCAGCAAAAAGAAACACTTGAGACATTTCTTTCATATATTTTCAGAGGTACATTTTGTGGCATTCTCACGATATCAGTAAAACACAGCAGAAGATTCAAAGCTTAAGTTCCCTCAACTTATGTTTCAGGCGTAAAATAGAATGCAAACAAGAAATAACCACAACATACATGCCACTTAGATGCGATTTTGTGCTCTCGTTGATTCTTGGATTGCAAAATGTCCAGTTTTGTGTCATCTGTTCCTTCATCAGAGATATCAACGTTTGTTGAAAAAGCTACTCAAAAGGCCATTTAAAATACAGGAAGAGCCATCACTGCTGTAAGTGTTATAGCAAACAGTCCCACCACAAAACATTCGGCCATCTTTGTTGCTAGCAGCTAGTCTACTTGAATATTTTTGAAACCTTTTCCCCCCACCTTTTCCTCTGTGATGCTTTCTTCGAACTTGCAAATGGATTCAAACTTTCACATTTCTTCGATGACAAATTTAAACTTAAATCAACAATCTACAAACGGAGCACACCAACACCAGCTTGTCGACTATACCAAACACAAATGTTCTGTAATTGTTCATATGCAACAATTTGTCATGCAGCTTTTAATGTAAGTACTTCTAGTGACAACCCGTCGACAGCCATCAATTAGAGATCATTAATGCAAAGAAAATTTTTTTGTTTTTAACTTTGCATAGAATCAATCTTTTTTCATATAGTTTTTTAATGAAAAATCGTAATAAGATCTATCTGAAAACGCGAAAAATAGTTTCTTTGAAAAATGGACAATGTTGGGGTATACTGATACCTTAAGGTGGTCCTGTGAATAGATTTTTATTTCTTTACCAAGGCTAGTTTTTGTTTCTATTTGAAAAAGACAGAGTAAGCCTGCTAATATCACCCTAATTGGATTGTGAATACTGCCTTCAAACCTGCGAGTTCCAGAGATTGAAAAAGTGACATTCTGGATGGATAATTCCTGATTGACAAGAAAAAGAAATACAAGGTGGTTATGAAAGCAGAGCCATCATCTGAAAACTCAAAAAAATGTGAAACGTTTAGTGGGTGATGAGAAAAAAGTATAAGACACTCACAACGGGTCAAGTTGTTTTGTCTTGCAACCACAAAAGTATGGTCTATCCAGAACTCTCTCTATTCTGTCAAATTCAAAATGAAACCATTTACAGCAGTCCTTGCAGTAAACCCAATTTTGACGGTTTTCACCCCTTTCATCTCCTCTTTTTCCTTTCAGGAACCTGCTGGCAAAGAGCCACTTCACAGTATTCATCCTCTATATCATCTACTCTTCTCCTACCTCTCTGTTGTTTTCCTTTTTCTAGTGGAATGTCTGGTATTGGTAGTGGCTATGCTGGTGGATACGATGATGGTCTAATAGTGTGATGCTTGATGGTGTGGTGCTTGAAGGTGTTGTATGTGATGGTGTGGTGCTTGATAGTGTGGTGCTTGAAGATGTGGTGCCTGGTAGTCTGGTGCCTTGTGGTGCAGTACTTAAAGGTGTGGTGTTTAATGGTGTGGTGCTTGGAGGTGTGGTGCTTTGTAGTGTGTTGGCTGATGGTGTGGTGCTTGGAAGTGCGGAACTTGGATGGTGGAGTGTTGGTGGTTCTGATTGTGGTGGTGTGTCCTGTTGGATGGTGGAGCGTTAGTGGTTATGATTGTGGTGGTGTGTGGGAGTGTGCTGTTAGGTGTGGCATTGGTGCTGATTGGAAGTGTCACAGTGGTTATGAGTTAACGGTATTGTGGAACTAATCATCTGTGGTGGTATGGGCATGTTTAGAGTGGTAAGTTTGAAGATAATGGCATTTTTAGCCACTATTAGTCCCTTCAAATTACCCACTCCATAGCCCAATGGCTGTTTTAAGGGCAGTGAGCTCATGTTTTCCACCAAAAGAGAAATTTTATTGGACTTAATATCCTTATATGACACTCTCATGCCATTCTTTCCTGATTGGTTGTGCGAGTCTGCAGAAAAGTGGCCTGTTTGGGGCAGTTCCAGCAATCCTGTGATACATGAGATACACCAGGAAGGCATGGAGGCCGTGTGTATGGCTACAGGAGAACCAAGTTCAAGCTTGCATGATGTCATTGATCCTGAACGTTACAGTTCTTTAAACAAGTAAGTTGTAAGTTCCCTGCCATGATCTCCATGGGGAGTGTCAGAAGGTCAAGCATTTAGTACAACTGGTGTGGATTATGCTGGCCCCTTGTACATCAAGGGCTCCACTGGAGACTTGAGTCCCAGAAAGGTCTATATTGCCTTATTCACTTGTACAGTAGTTCAAGCCGTCCATTTAGAAGTTGTGGAGGATCTATCGTCCCAGTCTTTCTTTAGAGCTTTCAAGAGATTTGTGAGCAGACAAGGAGTTCCAGAAAAAAACTAGCAAGTAGCTGAAGGATCACTTCACTATCTAGTCAGATTCTGGAGGAAGAGAAAACCCAAAGATACTTGGGAAGCCATGGAATAAGGTGGCAGGTCATTGTCGATGGAAGGCCTGGTGGGGAGGGTTTCACAAAGACTTGCTGGTTTGGTGAAGAGGTGCTTCGAAAAGTCTCTTGGCAAGACTTCACTCTTCTTCCCTGACAGAGTTACTGTGGTAACTGAAATAAAAGCAGTCTTGATCAGTTGAACGCTGACTTACTTGCACCTGGACATTGAAGATAATCCACCTTTAACACCGGCACATTTTCTGTGGCCTATTACCTACTTATCAATTACTTGTGGCCAATTTCTCAATTTCTCAAAGGCATTTGATACAGTTAACCATGATATTCTACTCCCTAACTTATATACGTATGGAATCTGTGGAACTCCATTTAAATGGTTCAAAAGCTACTCATGCAATCGCACTCAATTTGTAAAGATTGATGAAATTGAACCCAGTATGGAAACTTTACATGTGGAGTTCCCCAGGGTTCAACCCTCAGACCATTTTTATTCTTCCTTTATATTAATGATTTACCAAACTCCTCCGCAAAGCTTTCTTTTAGAATATTTGCAGATGATACTAATATTTTCTTTACCGGCAGTAATCCAAAAGAGGTTGAATTTACAATGAATGAAGAGATTCAGTTAGTTTTAAAATACTGTGCTATTAATAAATTGTCTGTAAATTTTAAGAAAACTTATTATATGGTAATAACATCATCAAAGAAAAAAATACATTTAACTATCCACAATATCGTATGCAAAAGCTATATTAAGTATCTAGGTGTATACCTTGATGAGCATCTACAGTGAGAACCTCAAATTTAACGTGTAGATAATAAATTAGCAAAGAATGTAGGTATAATTAATAAGCTAAGACACTATCTTGATTTTCATATTCTCAAACAGTTATATTATACCCTTATTTATGCATACTTAAACTATGGTCTTGCCAGCCGAGGTGCTGCTTACAGAACTAGATTAAATAAAATCTGCACTAAGCAGAATAAATGTATACGAAGCATGTTCTTTGCTCATGGCAGAGAACATGGCAACCCATATTATAATCTTCTTGGAATTTTGAAATTTGAAAATATTTACAGACTAAGAGTATCACTTTTTACACATAAATGTAAGAATGATAAAAGTAACACCCCAGCTGTACTACTGAATATTCTCACACCTGCATTAGAGATTCACCCATATAACACCAGGTATGCTGCAAATCAAAACTTCTTTAAGCCATCAGTATGCACCAATTATGGTGTATCTACATTTCAACTCTCCACAATAAAAAATCTGGGAATCTGTCCCACCAGAACTTAAACGTTTTCCATACATGCTCTTCAAAAAACGGTATAAAAGATTCTTACTGACCACTCAAAACTGAACATAGTTTAACTGCTAGCTATGTAAGATACTGCTGTACAATATTCAGGAGATTGTTTTCCTTTATTTTAGCTCACATTTATGCATGTCTTTCTTCTTTTATGATAATAATATCGTCTTTAATGTAAATATTAATTTAAATTAACTTAGCATGTGGCCAACGTCAACTTATATCTGCATGACAGTGACCAACTCGAAAGCTCATTGGCTACTTTGGTCACTGTACACAATTAAATATAATTTGTTTGTTGTAGTTGATTTCTATCTGTATTTATTTTTCCTATATCATTGTAAACCATCTTACGTTAAGTTGTTTTTCTGTAAATAGTGTGCAATAATAAAAAAACTGAACTGTGTGGCTACAGCCTTACCACTCTACCCAATTTAGTTCAGGAGAAAGAAGAAGTTGACCCTCTGTTCATCCCTCCATCTGCGCAAGCCCCATGGTCTGGAAAGCAAGAACTTTCAGGGAGAATGAAGCACTATGAATTACTGATAATGTTTTGGATGCAATGGAAAAGAGAGTATTTGCTTAACCTGAGAGCATTTCATCCCCAACCACTCAAAGGACCCTTGACAGCGAAAAACAGTTCTCTCAAGATTGGTGATGCTGTTCTAGTCCAAGAGAATCTTTTAAGAAGTCAATGGCGGCTCGTGGAGAAACTTATCGAAGGGAGAGATGGCTGGTGTTGTACTGCCCAAGTTAAATTGGCAATGGAAACTGGATTCAATGTCCTTTGCAGTTGCTTCATTCAATAGCAGTTCAAGTGTATTGTAAGCTGTATATGTAGATGTATTGTAATGTTAGTTGTGTAAGTATTGGTAGTGTAAGTTACGTAACTGACTGTATGTTAACTTTTTCCCTTGTAAACACTCCAGGTAGGGTTCAGCTGCCTACAAGGGTTAACTTTCTAATTGTTTCCAGACCCTTTGAGTGTAACCACACATTAAGTTGTCCGGCAGGGGGGTGGGTGGGTTGTGGTTTGTTGGTTGTTGAGGAGAATGATGGAGTTCAGGGGAGAAGTAATTTGTTCAAAAAATGTTTCTGCAGTGTTTTCAGAGTAAAAGTTTTGAACCCCCTTTAAAAATTATAGGATATGCCCCTGTAACAATCCATAAAAGTTGCAATATTAAGTGTTTTCTTTCATGTTGAACATGGAAGGTAGTGAACATTGACGTAGTGGGATTGAGAGTGGGTCGAAATGGTCAAATGGAAGGTTCATTTCCATTTGACCAGTCCAACCGAAAAAAGTGGTCCACCTTGAAAAGTGGATTGGCTGTTTTGAAAGTTTTCTGGTTGGACTGAAGCAATCCATTCAATCTTTGACCAAAATTTTCAGAAATTTTGGTTAAATTAATGGATCATGCCCGTTGTTTGAGTTTAGCTTACCTTCTGTAGATGGTACTTTCCTGCTATAATTATGACATTGTTGCTGTGTATTTGTTGCAAAATTAGGTAAGTAGATTTACTTTTCTGGAAACTTATGCTGTGTTTACATTTGAGCTTTTACCAAGGTAAAAATTTACTAAGGTCAAGTTACTTTACCTTAGTACATTCGTCCAGTGTTTACACTGGCTCGAATAACTCAAGTTGACCTGTCAACACTCCCGCTAGCTGCATTATCTACGTCATGAAATCGAATTGGCGGGAAATTCTAAAACCATGCTCGTTTCAAGAAGTAAATTGGTGGCTTTCTTGGCCATTGCTTTTTATTTCTCAATTCAAGAACCGCAAACAGAAACGTCAAGATTTCGTAAGATGTTGATGTTACAACACCTTAAGAGGTCAAGGCGAAAACAGATGGTTTTACTCCAAATTGCTCTAAAAAATACCAGACGAGCTAGACGTACGTGGGCATGGCCGCGAAATCAGTTCTGGTTTGAGAGCCTTTTGCAAGGAGATTTCGTGGAAGATTGGTGGAAAGAAAATTTCAGGACATCAAGGC
>Ga0126338_10001825_pt1:0-10000 | contig 14160 bp, 14 predicted proteins | sample OrbCmetagenome_2_FD_92529 | JGI IMG/M metagenome (GOLD analysis project Ga0126338, IMG submission 92529) | Coral microbial communities from Petempiche,Puerto Morelos, Mexico - Orbicella C C metagenome | ecosystem: Host-associated > Invertebrates > Cnidaria > Coral | place...
CGCGTCACGCAAAAGCTTAGAAATTCAAGCGTAGTGTATCACAAAACCAAGAACCCATTCGAAGCGAAAATTTGTATGAATATTAGTTTTCAGCTGCTCTTATACATCATTAAAGTAAAATCTTAGGAAGATCAATAGTTTTGTGGTTCGAATTTTAGTGGCGTCATGTGAAAACCAGCTATAGAAGTTTCATTTACCTCGAAGTTGACCATGGTCAGATTTGCGCTCAACAAAAACGGGAAATGAGGCGAAACAAGAATAAAGTAAAGCTATAAAAGCAAATGCCGCTCTCAACGAATCAGAGTGGTCTATCTTAAGAAAGAAGAAATCAACCATGGCTCTATGCGCGGAAGTGTCAAGTAAGGTCTGTGATTGGAAGACTACATGGAAAATATAATGATTTTTATGATTTCTATGAATATTATTATAATTTTTTTTAATTTTATCATCATCACCATCATCATCATCATCATCATCATTATTATTATTATTATTATTATTATTTTTTCATTATTCGCATGGGTCTGAGTGTCCCGTGCGCGCCCTCTCCTTTTAAGCTTTATTTATTTATTTATTTACTTACTTATTTATTTATTTATTTATTTATTTATTTATTTATTTATTTATTTATGTTCTTATTTAGTCTGTATATCTGACCGAATTCGCAAAAACATGCCCGCATTTACTCAAAGACAGTCCCAGCGGCCGGAAGTCCTCTGACCACCCCCCTGGCTAGGAGATTGGCCCCTCATGCATGCACGTGGCATGGACAACTCCACCAGGGTGTAATGTCAACACAGAAGGCTCGAACAACGTTAAAAAAAAAAAAACTGATTAAAATACCCAGAAACACAGTCAATATCAAGATCATTTAGAACTGAAAACTCAAAGTCTAGCTAGCTGGTGGTGCCATTATAAGACACCCTCCCCTCAGCAGATAGGCCAGTGCCAGTGCCTGGGCCATGTGCCCGGCCTGGCCTTGACGTAGCTCCCCGCCCCCCCGGGTTTAAGGTCGCTGGCTTAACCAGGCGAAAACCTAGCGGGCATGTTTTTGCGAATTCGCTCAGATATATATTTATAGTCTTCGCCCAATAAAAGTAAAATTTAAAATATCATACCGTGTGTCGAAAAGAGCTATCCGACAAAAAGGTTTAACCTGTGTTCGAATCTTTAATTCGTGTTACTGCTTCCAGAAGATCAACAGAGACAGGGTTTCGCATTGCTGTGATTTATCCTTGTTTAGAACACAACCTGATAATCAACCCGGTGTCGTGTGAGAGATCCTGAATTGTAATATTGCTCCCTCTGCCACTCTGCTTTGCATTAAGTTATATCAAAGATCAAAAGCTTCAATTGGATTTGCGTCACTCAATGATGGAATTCGTAAATTCGCCCAAAATAGCACGAGCCTTAAGGCGAACGCAATTTGAACTAATTTTCACCATCAGGAGGGCTGTAAAGTCCTTATTGCTCGAGCATTTCAAACGATTACTCGTTTATATGAATGAGAAAAACAACGAACGCGCAAGCGTTAACTTGCACTGCAAAATTGGCATACTTTCAGCCAATCACATTGAAGTAATTAGAGGCAGGACTGACAGCAAGAACACATGTCATGCCATGACTCGTTGTTTGACAAAAGTGCTTCACATAGATTTTTATGATCGTCGCCTAATTTAGGAATATCATCGCCATTTAATAAATCTTGAAAGCGTCAGTTGCAGTCCCTTGATTCGCAGTTTTTGTAGAGTGGTGTATAGAAATCGTCGAGTTCATTCGTTATCGATTTTGAGTTTAGGATGAGTTTTTCATCTGCATTAATAAGGCGGCGAACTGATGTTCTCTTGGTTTTACTGGTTTCTGGATTTAAAAAATATTTCGAATTTTTCTCTCCTTGTTCATACCAGTTCGCCCTCGATCTTATTATTTTACCCTGGATAATGTAATCATATAATGCTTCATACTCACTCCTGGCTTCGTCCAGCTTTGTAATGTTTTCTTCAGATGGATTGTTGTTAAAGTTTTCCTCGCGTAGTTTTAAGATTTCTTCCGATCGCAGGAGCTGCGCTTTTCGATTCTTAGCGATCACTTTGCTGTATTCAATAGTAGTTTGCATACTGTTCTATTTTTAATTTGGTCCTACAATACTCTTTTATCATTAACTTTGGAAAATTCGGTGATCCATTTTGGATACTCTGAATGAATTAGCTGTATGTAATTGTCGTCAACCAGAAGGCTGGAATTAAACTTCTAATAAGATGGTCCAAATGGTTGATCTTTAAGGCTAATAACAGACAAACTGATTGCCGAGTGATCAGTGTTAATAGCTGGAGTATTTTCTACTTTTTTGGCGTCGTCTGGTAGATCGTCGGTTATAAGCCAGAAGTCGATACGAAGTATAATTGGATTTCTTTTTCTCCAGGTAAACTGCATTTTGTCAGGATTTCGTAGTCTCCAAATATCGATAAGGTTATATTCGAGCATGATATCTTGAATATTCGTTTTTACGGTCGATTTTGTTGCAATTTGGCCTCCGGAATGATCAAGGTCAGCGTCAAAATAAACATTGAAATCTCCGCCAGTGATGACCCTACATTCTGTATCAAAATTAGCTCTTTGAACAGCAGATAAAGTTTCTTGAAAAAAGGCTATTTGTTCGTTTAGTTTGGTAGAAGCGTATAAATTAAGCGGCAGCAGGAATGGCGATTCTTGGATGGTCATTTCCAATAATATGTATCGGTCTTCATCGTCTATTACGGTATTCTTTATTTCGTACTGTAGCTGCTCATTAATAAGGACAAGCACTCCTCTGATATGATTTGAACCATGACTAAGGCCCAGTTCAGACGCCGAACTTTTCATGAGCCGAACCTAATACGTTGAATTAAGTACATGAAAAGTTCGGCTTCTGAATCAGTTAAGAATGCCTATATGAAACTGGAACGGCTCAGCCGTTCTTCCGCCTCGCTCAGCCGGGAATTTCGGCTTTGGAACGGCTTTGATTCAGACGTCGAACTTTTCATGTGCCGAACCTAATGCATACACCTTGCCTAAAAACCGCTGACCTTTCGATGTGTTTTGGTTCAAACTAAATTAAGTTCGGTGAACTAAGTTCGACGTCGAATCACAGGCGTACTTTTGATAATTTGGGCCGGTCCAAATTAGAATTAAGTTCGGCTCATGAAAAGTTGGGCGTCTGAACTGGGCCTAAGAACCATTTCTCCACGTTATTGAAATTTCCAATCGTTTATGATCTCAGGTGTGCTATATGTCTCTTGAAGAAACGTTATATCCGATTTTTCTGTTTTTCAATGCATGTGAATATGGATTTAAGTTTGTGGAGGTAACGATTGCCTCGAGCATTAAGTGACATGGTCTTCAAATTAAGCTCTCCTATGTTTTTGTTGTTGGTTGTTGGAGAATTCTCCACAGCGTTAAGGGAATCTCTGCGTTCCGCTGGTTCAGCAATCAATCGGACTGTATCGTTCTGTTTTCTTTAAGTTTATTTGCGCTCCACACGTTCTACATTCAATCGATCTCTATTCATTCTGTCAGTTACAAGATAGCGATTCTATTTATTGGTTATTACAACGGAAATACACACCTAAACTACATAAAGCCATTATATTCTTAATACTTATTTGTGGTTTTCTAAGATCCTATTGTATTCTCTACTGCATGACTTGGCTTGAGTTTTCACTCGGGCTAATCCGATTAACGACTCTGTAAATTACACCCAAGTGTCACACATTCCTCTACGTCACAGGATGTTCGAAACCAAATTTGCACCCACAATTTCCCTAGATAATTTGTTATTACATTGTCGGTAACATAAGCTAACATTCTTGTAGTTGTTTCAAATTATACGCAAGCACGTTTCAAGACATTGGTATTCTTTAAACTGAAGTTGCTTAGAAATGCCGAAGACGTTTCAGTGTTTGTTAAAGCTTTAAAACGTACCCCGTAAAGGGTGCTTGGTTCGCTGTCCACGTTTCCTCAGGTACTTGCATACTTTTAGCCCCGTAAGAAGCTCTCCCGCTAACCTCGCAGCCCTAGTTTGTTTTATGAAGTTTTTCTAAATTAGTTCCATCGCTTTCGGCTTTAATCTGATGGTCCCATTGCAATTCCATGACAAGCAAAACAACCTTTTAAACTCGGACCTAAACGTTGGATTATTCCCTGCATATATAAATGGATTAATGGCGCTACTGAGGAATGGAAGGAATACTGGAACAAGTTTCCAACTTCGGTGTAGTTTTAGTGTTGGTTGAAGACGTTTGGCCAACGCAATAACCCATGTCGGTATCCAGCAAACCACAAAGACTGCGGTGACAAAAACCAGCGCCCTACTTATTCTGATCTCTTGAATTGCTAATCTTGTTTGGTTTGTTCTGTTGTGAAAACTAGGAGATATGTCGCGATTGTGCTGTCTAATTGCATTGTACACGTGTAGGTAGGAAAATATAATGATGAAAGAAGGAATCACAAAACACACGGGGATAGTAATACAATAGTAAACCAAAGCACTTCTCTTGGTCGAAAATATTGTTGCACAGAGGGCGTAGTCAGGCAAGAACTCAAATCTTTGCCAGGTCGCGCTTTTTACTATAATAATGTACATCGCCAGAAGCAGCCAAAAAACTGTAAGGAACATCCTTGACTTCTTCAAAGAGAAGACCTTGTGACAATGTTTAGACTTGACTAATCTCATGTATCTGTTAAAAGCGGCCAGTCCCATCGTTACAGGTGAGCTGTAAAGCACAGAATAATCGCCAGACGCTTGAAATTCACAAACAGTTTCGCTAAAATTCCATTTTCCAGTTAACAACGCGATGGTCGTCATTGGCATAACACAGGTTGACCACATAAGGTCTAGGACTGACAGAGCAAATATGTAAATATCCGACGTTGTTCGTAGCCTTGGGCTCTTGTACATAGTCAGAGCCACTAAAACATTTCCTATCGAACTAGTAAGGTTAATTAATATCAAGGTTGTAGCTTCGGCGACGATGATTTCCATGCTTCTGTTTTGAAGTCGCGAGGACTTACTCGCAGAATACGATTTTGCAACAAGATATTTCTTGTGTGAAACAATATCCTAAAAATCTGAAAAATCTGACAGCAACTTAACTACAGAAAAGATACGTAACAACTAAATGAATAGTAAACAAATTAAAAGTATATTAAAAAACATCTGCCACAATAAAGTTCACTTTTTCATGCATTCGAAAACATTTAAGGAACCCCTCAAATTTATTCAGCCTCATAAGTCAATAACCAAATCCTCACTTATTTTTCGTGGTAAGTTATGGTTTATCTACTGGTCACTATTTCTTGGTTAATACACATAACTGCTTGGGTGTTTTCCATTGCGTCCGGAATCGTTAAACAGTAAAATGGATCTTGCAACCAATGTTTGTTTTGTTAAACTTCCGACTCATCAAATGTTGGAAAGCATACTAAAAGTTGTACTTAATTAAAACTTTCAATGACAGAAAGTCAATTAAGCCTTCTGCAAATAAGTAGAGGTAATCATAAAGTTTCGAGTTCAATTTGGAATTAATTTGCGCCTGTGAGTTTTTCAAAAAGCTCACAAGCGTAAATTTAAAATTCCAAATTGAACGAGAAAAACCGTATGATTACTTATTAATAATACAAACATGAAAAAATTCGTGTGGAGGAAGTATCGGAAGATCTTATTACAGACAGGAAGTGAGCATTTGACGCGGATTTGACACTTTATTTACTGATTGGCTCATGAGGATCAGCTGATAATGCTACGAACTCAAAGCGGTTCGTTTAAAAATATTTGCACATGGAATCGTTGAAATTTGTAAGGAATCTCAAACCACAATAAGGCAAAAAGTATTTTAAAACTCATCGTTTAATCGGAGTCTAAATCGCTCTCGATTATATGGACGCGACGACGCATAATAGGCTTCACACTTGGAATGGCTGGTCTTGAAGACTTGCAGCTCTTCGAAGTTGAATGAAACCTGGCAGTAGTTGAACTTGTTCAACAGATTTTGCTCTTGAGCTCTCATATCATTGTCGGATTGAGTTATGTGAAACTTTGTTTTAATCCAAACGCTGATGAATTGGGCATCGAAATCGGTTGCAATGGCATTCGAGCTCTCGGCGGTTGAAGAAATTGAGCTGAAGACCCAAGCGGCTTTTGTTGACCATGAACTTCTCTGGATACTGTCGGTTGTTCGCAGTTCTTCTATTGTATCGTCTAGGGCCAGAGTAAACCTTTTTTGATTTAATGCTGCCATTTTCTCTCAGTCGAGAAAACTTTTTTCAAAGTTTTCGCAGAAAATTTTCGTCATCATTTTACGTGATATCATTGGCTTAGAAAATTCCTATTGTCTTTCAGCCAATCATAATCCAGAATATCGATGTGTAATTTGCACTGGTGTTACAACTGAGCTGCACTGCTCTCAGCCAATCAGAATCGAGTAATTTTTTCATGTATATTATCATGGTTTTAAATAATTGATCTCTATGTAATACATTGACACATGCTACCAAGCTTCCTACCATATAACCTCTTGTCTAGCCCAATGGCTTGATTTTAGCTTACTCATGTATTGGGCATTTGGTGTATAGGCTACCCTGTTATCTTCTGTCCCACGTGCTCAAAGCGAGTGGAGGCCAGGACGAACACTGCATACCGGATGTCGATTTCTCAGCACGTGGAGGGAAATCCCTTTTTAACTAATCCAAAGCCCAGCTGACATTTTTCCCTACCTCTTTCGGGGATGGCAGTTGGCAGTTGATGCTTGAGAGACATTGCACTCAACCCTTTCCCGCCCCCAACTTGAAGGTCCAGAAATTAAGCCTAGAATCACATAGCTAAAGGTAAACTCGCGATCTGATTGGCTATCGAAGAGAGGGTATTTAGCGTGGAATTGCACTTGTGCATGAAGCGATATTGCCGACGTGAGTCGCGAGCAAAACTTCAGCCCAAAATCCAATATCTGGTACAAGATGGTTTCAACTGGTAGAAATACACTGGCAAAACAAATGCAGAGTATCGCGTCTGTAATATTCAGTTCCGGTTTCACACTTTTTGCAGTTCCGGTCATATGACCGACGGTTTGATGAATCCGTTTAAGTTATTCGCATGCTTGTGTGTATTTGCATATTCTTCTAGTTCTTCGAGTCTGCATAACATGATGTTCTAAAACGTATCTCTTGCCTGGTTTATTGGTTTATTACTACGACATGGTGTCAGAAGTGGGATGGTAATGCTTCTGTTGTGCCTGCCTCTCTTTCAGTCTGCTGATGACATCATCAGCATGGGTGTGGTCAGTTTGGCTTTTCCTAGGTAGGTTGTACTGCACCTGTCTTCCGAACAGCAGCTTTGCTGGGGATGGCAACTTGTTGTCAATTGGAGTTGCTCGGAGACATAGGAGGGCTATCTTTGAGTCTGAATTAGACCTCTTGGCTTTCTTGAGGGTTCTTTTGACGCTTTTGACTTGGCTCTCGATGAATCCATTACTACGTGAGTAGATGGGAGAACTCGTCACATGACTGACATCATACTCCTCTGCGAACTGACGGCAGTGCCCTTGGAAGTGGGGCCCATTATCTGATCCCACGATTCGTGGAATTCCTTGCTCGCTGAATATTTACTTGATTAAGTCTGCTACACACTTACTAGTGCTGTAGCCGTTGGGAAATTTCGTGACAAACGGGTACTTGGTATAGTAATCAGCAGTTAAAAGCAATTCATCATCATCGAGGTAAAATATGTCAGTTCCTACTGTGTGCCACGGTCTTGGTGGCACTTCAGTTTGTATTAGAGGTTCTCTTGCTTGTTTAGGCTTGAGTTCCTGGCATATTGTGCATGACTTGGTCATCTCTTGGATATTCTTGTTCAGGTTCCTCCAAAACACTGATGTGCGTGCCCTTAGCTTGGCCTTCTCTGTACCTTGGTGGCTGGCATGTAGTTTGGATAGGATATCTCCCTAGAGGGTCTATGGAACAACAATTCGGTAGCCCTTGAAGATCAAGCTGTCATCGATGGACAGTTCTTCACGGTAAGTCCAGTAGGGTCGTATCAGTGAGGGCAGTTCCCTTACTGTAGTGGGCCAGCCATCGTACACCACTTCCTTGAGGGCAGAAAGTTCTGGGTCCTTAGCTGTTTCTGCCCGGATCTTTTGCAAACACTGGTTTGAGAATTGTGGGCATACGTCATGAATCTGTACATTCAGATCAGGGATTGGTAACTCCTCTTCAGGTGAGAGCCTTGAGAGGGCATCGGCTACCAGCACCTGTTTGCCTGGACGATACTTGATAGTGACGTCATATGGCTGTAAGCGCAAGAGCATTCTTTGCAGCCTCGGAGGTGCTGAGATCAGGTTTTTCAGCTGGATGGCCTCCAGATGTTTGTGGTCGGACTCTGCGATAAAACTTCGGCCATATAGGTAGGTGTGGAAACGCTCACATCCATAGACTACAGCTAGGAGCTCTCGCTCAATGTTAGCGTAGCGTGACTCCGTGTCCGTTAAGGCTTTGCTGGCAAAGGCGACTGGCTTCTTATCCTGCAATAAGGCAGCTCCAAGACCTGTCGACGAAGCATCAACTTGGAGGGTGACTTCTTTGGTTGGATCATAGTATGCCAGTGCAGCTTCCGCATTGATGGCATTCTTGATTGCATTAAAGGCTTGTTGATGGGCGGGGCTTCAGTCAAAAACACTATTCTCCTTAACTAGCTCTCGAAGAGGATATGTAAGTGTGCTGAGACCAGAAATGAATGGACCCATGTGGGTTGCTAATCCAAGAAATGTCTGCAATTCCTGTTTATTAGTAGGGGGTGCCATCTGCTTCAGAGCTGACACCTTGCTTGCCTGTTCACAACAAATGACACCATAGAATTTAATCTACGTCTGTTTAATCTTGCAATTGTCCGGGTTAAGCTTCAGACCAGTATTTCTACATCTTGCCAGTCTACCGTGAAGGTGATGATCGTGTTCCTGTTCTAACTTTCCCAAAATGACAATGTCATCGGCGATCCCAATGGTGCCCTCGCAACCTTCAAAGGTCTGGTCTATCTTTGCTTGGAATACGTCCTGCGACATCTTGAGACCAAATGGCATGCGCAGAAATCTGTAGCGGCCAAATGGCGAATTGAAAGTGGTTAAATTGCTCGATTCCTGGTCTAGCACATCGTTCCAAGAACCGGATTTCGCGTCAACAATGGAGAAGTACTTAACACCACTTAGCTTTGGGAGAATTTCTTCCAGAGTAGGGATCACGTAATGCTCTCTGGAAATGGCCTTGTTTAGGTCTTTGGGATCTAGACATATTCTCAGTTTACCATTTAGGTCGTCGGCTCGCCTTCTTTTATCTTAGTGATAATCCCTCGGGACTCCATATCGTCCAGCTCTTCTTTTATGTCATCGCGCAAATTCAATGGCACGCGTCCTTGAGCATGGACAACCGGGGGTACAGATGGGTCCACAGTGATATGGTACTGACCCTGGAATCTTCCAACACCATCGAAGCAATCAGGGTAACGTTTCACTAAGTCATCCTTGTCTTTAATGGGTGTAACCTGTTCACGATCGCGGTTGGCATTCAACGGTGAACCTTGCTGCACTGAGCAGTTTAGAGGGATAAGGTTCAGTTCCAAGGATGTTGGCAGCCCAATGATGGCTGGTCCATCTGCTTCCGTGACAAAGAAAGTTGCGACTGATTTCCTGCCGTTGAAATCACAATCAATTCGGCACTTCCTTTGTTGCATCAGCTTGGCCCCTCCATAAGCAGTGAGCACTATAGGTGAGTGTTCCAAAACTCCTGGTTTGGGAAAACCTTCTGGTGTGAGACTCTCAGGATACATACGGCGATACAGTCTCAAAGGAAGTATGTTTCCTTGAGCTCCTGTGTCTAACTTGGCCTTGAGCGCAGTTGGCCGACCACTGATGCTGTGTAAGCCAACGTTTACGGCCACAAACACCTCGTTTGCAGGTTGAGTTTGAGGCCCGATAAAATC
>Ga0126338_10001825_pt1:12500-14160 | contig 14160 bp, 14 predicted proteins | sample OrbCmetagenome_2_FD_92529 | JGI IMG/M metagenome (GOLD analysis project Ga0126338, IMG submission 92529) | Coral microbial communities from Petempiche,Puerto Morelos, Mexico - Orbicella C C metagenome | ecosystem: Host-associated > Invertebrates > Cnidaria > Coral | place...
TTATGAAAGTACTTTCGCACGACTGGAGTCTGATTGCACGTTGAGATTTTGCTTTAAAGCTCTTATAAAAAGCATTTCATACACTAAGCAGTCAAATTTGTTTCTGCATTTCTTAAGCAATTCGACCGCTTTAGCAGGTCCTGAGGCATTTTCCCGTGCACGTTCTTGTAGTGTTTGGCATTGGCGGAGGATTGTTGTTTATGTCCTTTTACACGATTATGTTAATATCCGCGTGTGTAACCTACATAACCCGCATCACACAGGTCACATTGAAAACTATAAACAACACACCGCTGATTTACAATTGTTGGCTTGGTTTCTTTCACATTTAGTTCTCGTTCAATTTTTCGGCTCACAAACACAGGCTGGATGGTGGTGTGTACTTTTAGGCTCATCCTTACGTTGTTTCTCCAGAATGTCTGCTGAGATTTGGTCTTTAAATGGTAAAATTACTCGAATTGTGTCATCTGTCTATTGAGATGGTGATAAAAGCTGCTGGTGGTCACAAACCTTTGAGTCAACGAAACTTTTGATGGTAGAGTTAATGAGGTGTTTGGGATACTTCAAACGTGAGAATACTGTCTTCAAACGGGCACATTCGTCGGAAAAATGTGACCAAGATGAAGATAAACGATATGCTCGATCAAGCATAGTTCTCAGTAAATCCTTTTTGGGCCGATTGTCAACATGACTCTGATAGTGCAAGAGTAGACCTGAATTAGTGGGTTTTGCGCACACCTTTGTCTCTGTTTGAAGCGATCGCTTCAGTAACTGGATACCCAGTATTCTCACGTTTGAAGTATCCCAAACACCTCGTTAACTCTACCATCAAAAGTACACACCACCATAAGTATTTTCATAATCTTCGCACCCTTTTATGTTAATTCTTCGTGTCAAAATCGCTTTAAATGCTGTAATTTGCATGAACTTATATACATTTTCCTTGATAATGGAGTGATGACTACTCCGAAACGTCGGATTTTACCGTTCGTTTTCACCGTTTTATATTATTACAACGGTAATCCAATAGGGTGTTCCATCCTAACCTGCCCCCCCCCCCTCCTTTCTAGCAGTCCCATTGTGAAGTTGTGAATAGCTGTTATTACAGTTGAGCCCACGTTTCAGCGGTGTTACTTTCAGTGCGCGCGAAAGCGAGGCTTTCGGGTCAAACGAAAATACCTCAACAAAGAATCGTCCGTCCTTTTGACCTGTGGACTGATCTCTTCGTTTGTGTTTGCGGATCTGGTCGTTCATCTGGGCTGATTCTGTCGTGAAAAGCATGGTAAGGCACTGCATTGCTTATGGATGTGTTAACAGAAGTAACAAGCCCGAATGTTTAAAACTGTCGTGGCATACTTTACCTATATCTTTCGAACAATAAAGACACTTTAAATATTTTTTTTTATTTATAAACAATGTCAAGCTTCTTCGAACTTGGTTGCTTAAAATGAAGAGAAAAGACCCTCCTGTGTCGAAACATTCTTACCTCTGCAGTGAGCACTTTTCTGAAGATTGTTTTATGCGGTGTGTGGGAGGAAAAAAGGTATCTGAAAAGTGGATCTGTTCCTAAAAGATTCAGTTTTTCACCGGAGGAAAAGTCAAGGCGGAAAGCTCCTGTTTATCACTCCGCTGCACGTGAGACAACAAAGCACCAAGTCAA
>Ga0126338_10001826_pt1 | contig 14152 bp, 8 predicted proteins | sample OrbCmetagenome_2_FD_92529 | JGI IMG/M metagenome (GOLD analysis project Ga0126338, IMG submission 92529) | Coral microbial communities from Petempiche,Puerto Morelos, Mexico - Orbicella C C metagenome | ecosystem: Host-associated > Invertebrates > Cnidaria > Coral | place: Petempiche,Puerto...
AATGCGAATTCAGAGGTGTTTGTCTCCACTTGGCGTGTTGTGGGTTTTCCCTTTACCCCCCCGCCCCACGTTTAAAAAGCGCCCAACCCCCCCCCCCCCTCCCCCAACTCGATTGTTATTTGCGTTAACTGAAAAATTGATCGAGGCTTGTCAATTGATCAATTGAGTTAGGATTACATAGTTCCCTTTCACTTGACCCCCCCAACCACAGTTGAGATCCTTGAACACAGCTCTAAATAGTGAATAGCATATGGCAACCCTTACACGTTTTTGGGTCTTCCTGTCGTCTTTGTTGACACTTCCCCGAATTCCTCTGCGTCAGTAACCCCCATAGAGTATATTCACTGGAGTTGGGGTAGAAAGGGAATTCAACCAATGTTCAGAGTGCGACTGAATTTTAATATCCTAAATAGCATTTCATGCGTTGCATTTCTTTCTTATCTAAAAAACTATAACATCAAGCCTCACCACTAGGAAGAAGTCCCCTTCCTGGTCACGACAGGCAACGTTCGTCAATAAAAATTTGTCCAAAATACAAGTATATACAGAGTGGTTAAGAGCAAACAAAACAGACAGAAGAAATGAAAGCTATGACACTCCCTTTTAAGGCGTCGCTATTCAATACTCTTTGCAGAGATGACAGAGCCTAAGTTTCCTGTTTGTTAGTTGAGGGTGGTAAAGGGTTAAATAATAAATAAATAAAATGTTAAATGGCTCTTATTTCTCAATTGAAACATGCATTACTAAATAGCTGTTGTATGTCTTCAGATTTGAATCCAGCATTTAGTCTGTGGCGAGCTGTGGTGTTACCATGTGCCTGTTCAACAACAGATCACAGATGACATCAAAAGGTAGTAAGAACAAAACAGTGGCACTGATGCTCTTACCACATTTTGACGTCTTTTGTGATCTGTTAATGAACAGATGCACGGCAACATGGAATCCACTTGTTTTAAAAAATGTATTAAAGAAACAAAAAAAGTGTTAATGACATCACCTATGCATCTGTCCTCCAACAGATCATAAGTAAGAACCAATCAACATGTGACAATAATTTGACATATTATAAAACGTAATGGAGACTACCTCTTCCACCCTCACTATAAAACAAAGGCACGTTTTGCTGACTCACTTAAAAGCTAGTGCATTGAGGAAATCATGTCAGCCTGGGCTTGTGCGCAATACATGCATACATACTGCATACATTGTATATGCCCTTTGTTGCACTTAACTACTAACTTCTGAGCTGCTTGATACAGAGAGCAGATTTAAGATCCTACAAAGTAATTATACAAGATTGAACCTCTCTCTACCAAGTCCTAAAGTATCAAATTAACATAGAAAAGAACTTTGTACAAACAAACGTCCTGTTTTTTCTCTAGTATAAATATCAGTTCACGTTTTTTAAACAAAACAGAAGTCCATGTCCCCTTGGGAAAAACACTGCAGCCATTTGCCACTTCCATTTGCTTCCAAAAAGGTTTGCTTTGTTAACAAATTCCGCACTGATCAATCGAAAACTCAAACAGCCCTCCTGCATCGTCTTCAGTGACAACTCCCTGGGAATTGAACACTGCATTCCTTGATGTGGTCTTCATCTTTCTGTATGGATTGGAATTGTTTTAAATACATTATTAGGAGCAGTGCCCTTTCAGCCCCTATGGTGTCTTTGATAACTTCTTGTAGAGGGCAAAATTCTCCAGTACCATGGGATTTATGGTTTCTGATACCATCGTTCAGTCTCACTCAAATAGTTCTTTTAATGCAGAACAGCAGGTTTCCAAATTCTTTTTATCCTTTCTTCGGATCTGCATCTTGTACAGAACCAGTCATGAATTACATTGCGGCATTGTCAAGACCAACTCAAACAAACAGCTATGTATGAAATGAACCAAACTGACTGGTCTTCTGGTTGCTTTCTCAGACTAGCTATGTCATTCACCCCACAAGAGTTGGTGCTGGGGCGGTTAAAATAAATATTTTGATACAACTGAAGAGAGCCATCAGCCTCTGCTATACATCTGTGGCCTCTCTTGAGTCAATTTCATAAGGGGGAGGTGGCTCATTTGGTGTAAACTGAGGAGATGCATAGTGTGGTTTTCGAAAACTGTATCTCCCTCTCCCAGGAGTGTAGGGGGGAGGTGGTTCCACGCCATCGTCATTTTCTTCTCTGATGGACGTAAGTCTGTTATTGAGAGGTCCTGAAACAAGGTTGTAACAAAAAAGAAGTTACTTAATAAGACAAGAAAATTTTGTATCCCCTAATTAATAAATTTCTTTATTCTCACCACCTGTAAATATGAATGCTTAACAATGCATGGATATTGTTATGAGACATTTGGTGTTGATCACTCTTTGAGATTTTAAGATCAATGATTTTTCACCTTCAGATCTCTTGCCTCAAGGAAATGGGCAGGTGGGGTGGGGCTCACTGGGATAGAAAATGACGCCTTTATGTACAGCTGGTCCACACCACTTTCCCATGTTCTCAAAATTACCTACTGTACATGTACAGTGTACAACAGTTACTTTAAATAGTATACAGGGTGCAAAGAAAACAAATTTTTGAGCTTGCACTTTAGGGAACCGACATACTAGCCCAAAAATCATACTCAGTAGCCCTAAACAGTTCATCTCCTACAGTACTTCTGTACATAGAATATCCTCCAAAATTTTCCAAAGAAACTTCAATCACTTGCCCATTGGGCAGGTAATGGACAGAATCCATTATTCCAACAGGAAAATCCAATAGCCCCGGGCTATCGAACAGGACATTCTTTGCACACAGAGCATGGCTTATGATATGGAGTTCCCATGGAAGAGCACTGCCACTCAGTGACACCCTGTTAGGGTAAGATTACGATAATCCCAAGGGAATGTATCCCTTCTAGGCAGATTAATGTTAGCAGTGAGTTTCAAAAAATCAGAAATATTGCTTTGCCTTGGGTATAACTGAACTTTACCACTCACTTGGTCTTAAATTTTGTGTTTGCTCCAAAACTTCATTTCTCATTCGATTTCTTTGATTTTTCTTCCTATTTCTGTCAATGACAACTATTAGGAGGATGAGAAGGAGTAACAGGCCCACTGATAAGCTGATGATTATTGCCAACTCTACACCCTCAGAATTAATACCTGTTTGAAAAAAAAAAAAATTCAATCAAATTACAATCATTTTATTAAAACTGTGTGGAGGCACAGTCGCCTCGTGGTCAGTACACTTGCCTCCAGATACAGTACATTAACCCTTCTTGGCTCTCATGCTAAAATGATTGTGACAAACAAACAGAGTCTAAATCAGGCCAAAGTATCCCATGGATACCACAGCTTGTCTGCTAGCTTCATCCATGTACATGTAGCACAAGACAGCTAGAGGTACATGTATTTCTTCATGTACTTCCCTGAGATGGAAAGCTACATGTACAGTAGTCGAGCACAGGGTTCCCATTCATGTGGCTCAGACGCACTGTGAAAGAGATCCCAAACTGACTAATTTATTTTTAGTCAAAATCGCTAACCAATGTGCAACATCTGAATTCTAAGCTAACCTGATGGGCATGTATAAGCACAACATTTTCCAGGTACAGCCTTGTAGTCTTTGCATGTTGGCACCGCACACTCTGTTGTGAAACACTCCTCTGCTTGTCCACTCAAGCATTTACAGTGCAGACAAAAATCATTTCCTTCAGGCACAAATGGGTCTCCATGTTTTATCCTGTTACCATCAATGTCATTGCAAAATGATTCTGTGAAGAAAGACATTTAATCATCACTACATTCAATATCACATGCATGTACAGTGTAATAATTTTTACTGATCCTTGGATTGGAAAGTTCAGTATATAGATTTATTATATATAAACTATCATGTGCAAAATGGAAAATAAACTTGAGCAGCAAAGTACAACTGTAGTGGGCACCCAAAGTCTGCCTTTGGTGCAGGTCTAAATATTTCATTTAAACAAATTTGAAAATCATGATTTATGTGAATTTAGTTACAAATGTACTAACAACTTTGTCTTGTGGCAATGTTTTCCTGATAGGAAAAATTAAGGGTGAGATTAAAATAACATGGATTTAAATACCCCTTTGAGGAAGCTCATATGTGCATGTGCATGTATTTGCCAGCTTAGAGGTTCCTTTAACTGGCCCAAAGTCATGTACAAATACAGTGTTATAGGATGCTTCTGCATTCTAAAGAAGCACTTACAACAAGTTTTGAACATATTTACATTTTTTGCTTTCAAGTGTAGATTATGTATTTCTAACTAAGAGAACACTAAAGCTGCTTTTACTTGTACATGTACCATGAAAATAAGGCCTGCAGCCTTTAAATAAAACATTTTAGAGATCTATCAAGAAATTATGGTACCACTGAAGTAGTCAAGCCATGGTGACAACAATGAGTATTACTACAGTTTCAAGATCAGAAAATTATTATGCACATACACTGTACCAGTAGCCACTGGTAGTTAACATTCATGTAAACATTACATGTAGATAACATGCATTTTTATTAAAGAACCAAAAAGTTGTGCTTAAAAACTGAAGAGAATAGCTGTAAAAAATGCACACAACCTTTAAATAATTAACAACAAAATGATGGTACATGCATATATCAAGTACAATAATTGTAAAATGCAACTTAGAGACTACAATTTGGGTAGCATACACTGTATTAGAGCGCCAAAGAAACAAGATTGCAATCTCATGGAATTTCAGCAGAGGTTACTGAAGAAGCAATATAATTAAAACAAATCAGGGCAAAGGCAAGTCTTGTTCACCACCAAGAAGCATAAGAAAAGGCTAGTATATATGAATTGAGTAATATCAAGTGATTCAAAGCTGAATTTCTACACTGCAATGTGCACATACCACAGAAGGCCAGAGTAGAACTATGAACAGTAATTTGCATGAACAGTAAAAATGTAAAAACTATTTGTAAATACCAGTGATATTAGCCATTGATAATTCTTCTCTGATTCTAGTAAGAGTGTTTCCAGATCTCGACACTAATGTTGCCTTCAAACCTCACGCTAGTAACTTTCTCTTTTACCGTACTCCACACATTCGGATGTGCAACTGCAGCAAAACTGAAAGAATTCACGGCATGAAGCCTCCTGATATCATCACCGCTATTTCAGAGAGCTGTGATCTTATGACCTTTCTAATAGCTGAAGGCAGATGATGTTTCATGCACAGATTTGGTTGGAGTTTTCTCATGGGAAGACTGTGGTGTATTCCCCGTATATTAGCTCAGTCATTGTGCTGCTGGATCAATATCTGGATTTGCCCTCACTTGCCCTACACAAAAAGTTAACTGAATGATAGTTGAGTTGTTTCTAATGTGTTATTGTTGATAACAATGACCCCCAACAAAACAAAAGGCATATTTACAGAGCCCCATATCAGACATAAAACTATGACGTACAGGAACCGGCTTCCCTCTGGTTTCTGAATTGTGAACTTCCAAGTTAAAACCCAAGTGAAGCCATATGATATGACTAAACTTATTAACAAATTATTTCTGGACTTCTGCAAAATCATGCCAAGCTCAGTACATGTAGATCTTATCCCACTTTGTGAAAGGTGGACTAAGTTATTTTATGGTTCAATGCACAGGTATTTTCCCACGGTGGAATGCAAATTAAGAAGCTTAAATGATTATCAAGTAACATTTATGCAAATACTGCTGATCGGGCACATTCCTTAGTTTTCTGCTCAGATAAGAGATATTAAATGCTCTTTGATTCACACCCAGATGGATGAGATTTAGAGAGATGCAGGGCTAAAAGTTTTTGCAACTAGGAATGTGCTGAGATAAGAGTTATTTTGCCTAATCAAGCCCATCTTCACCTGATCCAACTAATGAACTAACTAATGAAAGCAATTTTAAACCCTGAATGCAGGACTCGAAACCAATTTTGGCATTTAGATAGTCTTTCAATTTCACTAGTCTAATCAGCCAATTCATGTATTTAACTGTTTCCTTGAGCAATTATACAGACCTTGGCCAACTTATGGTTGTCAGGGAATATTGATACATGTAGTCTAGAAAAATTTAACAGCAATGCAACTGAGGTCATACATTTGTTTACAAATTTAGACCACTGATAACCGATCAATAATCTTACTAGTAAATGAACACTAAAACATGTCACACACAGAACAAATGAGACACTTATGGAATATTTGAATGCATGTATTGGATCATCTGACTGAAAAATATAATGTGCAACTTCACAGATTAATAAAAGACATATTTATAAATTTATATACAAATATCTGTGGAATACAGCAATAGAACTTTAAATGTGTACACTTTACGATCAATTGTTGCACCACATGCTCAATTACATGCAAACTGTACTGTCACAGCAAGCTTGTGTTACTTTTGAACATAACTTTTTAAAAGACTATACATACATGTATATATACAGTCATGCACTTATAAACTACAAGAGCTAAGTTAACAAAGAACAATTTATATATTGCTTGATATCAACATCCTTTCAAGATACTGACAACTCACCTCGAAGTGTTCTTCTCAGTTTTCTTCTATCAGAGTTCTGTTGAAAAAAAAACAATATGTCCAGTCATGTTACATCTATTTTAATTTTTTTTTTAATTTTAGTGACTTTTTTTGGCAACTTCCTCTAAGCTCAGTGTAAATGTAGGAAGGCAGTTTAAATGTCAAGTATTGACAAGTTACAGTACTGTATAATTTTTTAAAACAACCATCTGAGTGGAGATTTCCACTATCAAAAAGATCTAGCATCCGGTCCAGTTGGTTAGTGTAATTATAGAGTCATAAAAGGTATGCTTGTTATAAAATTGCATGCATGGTTTGGTGTTCTGTATCAATGTTCTGCAAACTGTCAACTGTCAGAACTGAACATGTTAAAGACAACTGGAATCACACCTTCAAATAATGCAAGGCAAGTGGATCATGTTTATTGTAGGTAATGTTGGTCGACATTATTGACCACCGATACATCAACCGACACTCAATTGATATGTCAGCCGAGAATTATTTAACACTTGGCCGTACATCAACTGACACTCAATTGTTACGTCGGCCGAGTATCAGTCAACTCTTGGCCAATACATGGCTGATATATTAACCGACAGTCAGTTGAGTGTTCGACTGCAAAACAGTCGTTTTTGGACATTTTCGGAAGGCACGATCCTCGCGTGTGAAGCGCGCGAGTACGGGCATGTGAGGCGAGAAAACGACTGTCCGCTTTTCACACAACGAATTTGTTCTGAGCGGGGGTCGTATAATGTCACTGAGGTGACAGAAATTGCTTGACAGCTCCACCCACATCTTCCAGCCGTTATCAGTCACAGGCGACTTTCAGCGCAAAAGCATCTAGACAAAAGTTCTGGTGGACGTCTCGTTGCCAACTGTGTGCAAAGTTTACCTGAAAAAGTGAAACCTTGCAGCGGTCCACTTGTAAAAATTATCATTTTACTTTCGGTATGTACGGCTAGCTCACTAAATACATTGGCATTAAATATTCCTTGAAATCTATAAATGAAGACATTTGTCGGGGGTTTCAACAGCCATTCGCATGCATGACCCGGAGAGCAAGCTAATCTACACATAAATTATTTCTGCACGTATTTTTCCTGTTTTTCTTGGGGCTACAGACTGAACAATACTTAATCCTATAAAGTCCTATAAAACTTATAACTTATTACCTTACAAAATTATAAGGTTTAGAAGATGTTTAAGTCTTGTTCAGTCCGTAGCCCCAAGACAAATACGTGCAGAAATAATTTGTTTGCGTGTATATTTGCTTGATCTCGGGGTCTTTCATGCATGTGAATGGCTGTTGAGAAACCTGCCTTCAGTTATAAATTTCAAGGAATATTGCCAGTGTATTTACTGAGCTAAATCGCTCGGAAGCGCATCCAAGTCAACATCGTCTGTTTTCCCGTGAGAATTACTGTCTTTACTGTGGAACTGAAAGGGCGTCTATATCTTTTTGATTAGGTGTGAGTGACATTTGATGACAGGTTGCGTCAGAATTAAACCAATGGGAATTTCCCGTTGCTGGAAGAACGGGAAATTTTGAACAAATTTAACATATGCATGGCGGACAGACATATTTTTTAGCGTCTCTCCCTATTCTCCCTCTCCGTTTTTACACTCGCTCCAGACCTTTCGTTCGAATATTGACTGTCGCTTGCGTTCACAAAAAATACGACTGTTTTGCAGTCTAGTCGAGTGTCGGTTGAGTATTGGTTGAGTATCAGTGGTAGATTGGGGATACCCAACCAACACTCGACCAACACTGAACTGACACGATATAACGGCCCAGTGTTGGCCGATATTCGGCCAATACCTGGCTGACGTATTGACTGAGTGCAGCTGTACTAACAGTAAACTTGATCATGGCAAGCTACACTATACCAGAAATAGTCCTCGCTTGTGTAACATGCACAAAGAGAACAGAAAACAAAAACAGATTGCAATGACTCACCTTCATTATTGAAGAGGAATATTCTTGTTTCTGCCCTGATTAAAAATAAAGGGATTTTATTACTTGTGAACTGTTCAGTATGATATCTGATAAATTAAATATTTTCAAGACAAGAATCACTGTCGGCAAACTGCAGTTGGAATAAGGTTCCAGGAAAAAATTATGACCTAAATGGCTGATGGCAAAGGGTAAAAGGGCGACAGCATAGGATGTGATCTTCTGCCAATCAATACATTTTAGTCTAGAAGATTACATAATTACAAATGTATAACATATTGCACCCTGTTATCACAGACTCCTGCAATCAAGGGTACCAAATTATTGTGCTAATGGTCACTGTGACTTTATACCAGAGTTGACTGTGCATGACAATGAGCGGCTATCATAAAGCAAACTGCAAGCAATTGCTTATCCAATATGTGGCACACTGTATTTAAAAGCTTTAAGAGCAACTTATCCACATCTATTGTAATTTCTCCATAAAACGTCACTATCCTGCTAAGCAGTCATGAGAATCCAACAAAAAAATCAATGGCTACATGTATAGTAAAACTTGTCTTGATGTACCACCAAAATTTCAAAACAAACATTAAACAAAATGTATGAGAGTCCATAAGGAGATCTAGAGTAATATCTTGAGCCTGATGTACAAGAACATATGGTCCAGTTGAAACAGTGTTTTTTACATCTCTATTGTAAACTTTCAGTCTCCGAAAGGAAGAAATACACAGCCCTATGTCCTTGTGTGTCTTGTTGGAAGTACATGCACATGTACATGTACATGTACATAATAATTTGTAATTACAATAAACCACAAATGGGGATAGTAAGGTTAGTTTAAAACTGGGAAGGGTTCAGATGGCTTATGACGAAAGCATTTGTGGATTTTCACTTAATTTACTTTTTTGGGAACTTGATAACTCTTGGGAAATGAAATGATATAATTTAATACAAAAATAAGAAAATCAAGTTATGCAAATAAAACAGATTTTCCAGGTTACCCTAGGCTTAGCAAGTTGGAGCTACTGAATGCAAGCCTAAAGGTCTTTCTTCTTCATCATTATAATTTCAGATGCCAACTTGTTAACAGTCCAACAATTAATGCAATTTGTCTGCCAGACATTGAAGGATAGAATCCATTACCCTTCCAGGCTACTGGACAGAATTTTCTTTGCACACACAAAGTGTTTCTCAGAGAAAGTACTGCCACATAGAAGTCATACATTGTTAGTATCTTATATCTATACATGGGTAGGATATAGACTTTGACTGCAGAATTGTAAAATTTTACACCTGTACATTTGTATTTTAAATGTGGGAAACATTTACATTTTTCCCACACAGCTAGCAACAAGTATCTGTAGTTCCAATGAGAAGAATGGCAAGTACATCTATTGTATATCCCACATCTGATCCAAAGCTATGGCAGAATTTCATTCAAGTAAATACTATAATATCCACAGGTTTTTCATATGTTCTAATATTTCAGCAGGTCTTCTGGCAAAAGCTGTCAGTTTAAAAGCATACCTTTCAACAACATTAAAGAACACCAGATATTGAACCAGTCTGTTACATGTGCTCATGGCAAAAATGAATTAAATATTTATAAATCAACAACTGCTGTAAATTGGTCATTGCTGAAAGAAATTGTGGCAACAATTAGGCCATATAAACTGCAAAAAGAATGTGTCTTTTTCCCTACAGCCACTCCACAGTTTGTATGTTTACGACTCTCTACACCGCTTGTAAACAGTGACGGAAACGTGTGCACATGTCAGAAGACAATAGCAATAAGGAATTGAATTGTCTTGTACCAGTAATAACGCTAGGGGGTTCAGATTGGACAGTCGTAGATGTCGCCAAGCATTCTTTTCAAAAGAATGAAATAAACACCAAACCTTTGTTTTGAAGCTTTTAAAAGCTCTCATGGGAGCCAGCTGGGATTGTCAGAGGATTTGGTTTGCAAAAGCAAGTAGCCAATTAAGTAATGATGGTATCTTAAGTGAAGGCTCAAAAAGTAATAACTCAATATTTTTCTCCAAGTTTGGATCTCTCTAACAGTGTTAACACTACAAATAGTTCTGAAGGTTTCTAGAAATTTGAGAAGTTAATTAAACTTAATGAGTAGGTAATGAATTAGAAGGCTCTATCACGTGTTGTTATGTAGCAAACTCAAATAAAACTCTGTAAAAGAATTTGGCTTCTTGATTTAAGTTATGAGGTAGGACATATTGCATACATGTGGTCTATAGAAAAAGCTTATTGATGGGAATTTAACACTTCTCCAGTATTGCAATTAGTTCAACTGTAAGATTATGAAAATCGTATTTTTAAAAACTCTCACAAAGACCGTAAACAACGCTCGCCGCAGGTCATTTCACTGTCATTACAAAAGGAGTTGAATTTTCAAGCGTAACTATCTTAAATCGGTCGAAATCGGCGAAAAATCAAATCCTTTGCGTGTTTTGAGATTTGTTACATTAAAAAGATCGGTTTTCCTTGAAGCTCAAACCGTATGGCTCAAGAAATGGCGGTCAAAATGATGAAAATATGTGACCTGAGATAAACGTGAGGCAAGCTTACACACGAGTCCATACAAATCGTGTTGACATTTTTAGCTTCTCGGATTTCAAATATGTCACAAATCTCGTTTAATCGCTACTTAAAATCATATTGCCTATTAGGGGAATGTGCTTAGCCGCCCACAACACAATCGTGAAAGTAACTGAAGAATTCCTTTAGCATGAGGGTTGAAATTCTATGACAACGTGAATGGAACGAACGACGCGCGCTATTCAATTGTATGCAGAAAAAAAGTGACTTTCGTAAGACAACATGCAGCGTTTTCTTGACAGCGAACTGCAGTACTTTGAACACTCAGTAAATGGCTCGCCCGCTTCTTCAGCGAATTGGCTAATTATCGAGCAATATAACAAAGGAAATAAAAAAGAAATAAAACGACAAATGTTCTTGTTACCTTGCAATCATTATTATGAAGTGCGATACTCTTTAGAGCGAGTGGCGGATTTGTAAGTTTACTATTTGAAATTTTGAACGCTTAACTTCAAGAGCGAGATGTTAAGTCTTCTTATCGATACTACCAGCTTGTATTTCGTTAATTCGCTGTCAAGGAAGTTCCTTTACAACCCAATTCTATCGAAGGTCCGTTCTCTACCCGTATCGTACTGTTCACTTCACGTTTTGCGGCGAGAACGCGGTGTGAGACGGTTTACCTCGCATTCTTCTCACGTTGCATCACGTTCTTTACGAAAGACTTCCAAAATGTAAAAGGTGCAGAGTATTTAAACACAATTAGCCGACATCCACGGAAGCACAACACTAATGAGCAAACAGATTCTAAATTGGAGCGTAATGACCGAAGAAGTTCGTACACGAGCTTTCCCTTCGCCCCACGCAAGGAGGAAATTTTGCAAGCAAACTGCTGCACATTACCTCGTCCGCAACATAAGGTCGTCCAGTAGAAGAATATCCAAAAGCCTAAGTACATTCCACGACTAAGGCTGCCCGAAATTCCTGTCCACAACCATTGTAAACTGCCAGAAATATCGCGAGAGATGCACGTAAGCTGCGTAGTTAATTTTAAATAATTCATTCTGAGTATGCTAATGTATTTGACTTCTTAATTTATGCCAAGAAGTCAACACCAAAACGAGGCAAGTAATTGAAGTTTGTACGAAATTGCCGACGAAAAGTTTAATCAGGTGCAAGGAGAAAGAAAATAGCAAAAGCTACAAAATCCGCAAATTAGCAACAAGAAAGCTAACGATGAATTCACAAAGGAACGCTAAGCTTATAGATACAGTTAGATTAAAGCCTCCCACGTTTTATATAAGATTCAATTGATTCACTTTTCATGAGGTTTGGTATCTTGTTTGAACTCTGGCGATACCTGCATATATTGAAGTTTGTGTTTACTTTGCGTACCAAAGATTAAACAGATTTAATTCAGTCCTGTCAAATGGATATCGGCGAATTAAATTTAATCTTGAATTTATCCGACAGTCTTCCGGACTGGGAATGGTTCCAACCGACAAGACAAAGCGAAATGGCCAAACGGATAAAAATACTTACTTCACACTTTGTTAAAAACGTCTCTCTTTGTGACCAGTTAGATATCCGATATTTTAAGAAGCTTCTGAAATGCAGTAATTTTATCACTTAAAATTGGACTGTTTATCAGTGATATAAATTAAAGCAACCAGAACCTCAGCAGACTTTTCTTTTTCCTGGAGTAATAAATCGAGAAATCGTCTAAGATAGCATGAGTATATCACGTGAAGTTTTAGCCTGCCCGCCTGCCAAGATGGCAACTTGGCTAACTAGATTTGGCCGGGTTGACCTACTATACCGAGTTACCATGCAAATATATCCTGAAGTTTTGTTGTTGTTGCCGGGCTGCTATACTGATATTCAACCCGCACGCGCGCGCACGAGTGGTCTTCGAGTTGGAACAAAGCCTGCAATACCAGGTGAACGAGTCTGGCACAATTGAAGAAAACCTGCAACTGCAGGAGTTAAATTATATAGAACCTCGAAGACTCATCATGTCTTAGGGAGCCGGTGGGAAGTTGAGAGACGGACTGCATTATTGATCCAATGAACTGAGAATGAATACGAGACTTTCAAAGAATACACCAATTTGGTTATAAACATTAAAAAGTTGAGGCTAAAATAGAATCATTCAAATGGAAATAAAATGAACATTACAAAACATATACTAATTGTATTCCAAATAGGTTTTTAATTTTCTTTTGTTTACAGCCTGGTGACTCATCAATCACTCTAGAGTTCAGCAGTGATGTTGAAAAACATTTTTGCAGGCGAGGGAGCTAGATTTCTCACGGAACCTCGTATCCCGTTTTATTTCGAAACCAAAACTCAAGTCTAAACGTTAGAAGAGTCAGACATTTTAGACTTTTTGTGAGATGCTTTGAATGGAGTCAGGTAGAAGTGCGTTTTCTCGAAGGAATGTTTCGTGTCGTCCTTACCTTTATCAAACTGGACCGGATTTCATCAATTTCACAGCATTAAAAAGAAAAAGCGTGGAGAATATAAGCCCCATACTGGGCTGTACCGAATTTCATAAAAATCTGCAAGGCCATCTGCGACTGAGTAAAAACGCCGCGTGTGTTTAATAGTTTACAGGTACTTACTGTAGAACTTACGAAAAAGACACTTCACCAGAACACCGGTCGACTGATTCGTTTATAGGTTTTTAGACACCCTTACCTCGAGTTGAAAAATGTGTTAAAATACAGGCGACATGTTCAGCAAAGATGACCTCTTTCTTCACAGCTTTTTTTGTCGGTTCACGCAAAGAGCTGAAATGAAGTGTTGATTCCAGTTTTTCGGCTGACAACAAAAGCTGGCGTACAAAGAAATTAACAAAGAAATGGACGCAATTTTTATCTCGGTCAAATATTCCACAGGCTTGGAACGTTACCATGGATTTTTAAGTGCTTTTCGTCGAAACATAGAGATTACCAAAGAGGTGTTGGATTAGTCCAGCTTTTTCACCTCTGGTTTGCGAACAACTCGTTAGAAACCTCATTTCTCAATGAAATGGTTCTAAATTAATTCATACCAGTAAAAAATTCGTAAAAATTCCACCCGTCCTGATACTATTTTGACTAGTTCGTGAT
>Ga0126338_10001827_pt1 | contig 14152 bp, 11 predicted proteins | sample OrbCmetagenome_2_FD_92529 | JGI IMG/M metagenome (GOLD analysis project Ga0126338, IMG submission 92529) | Coral microbial communities from Petempiche,Puerto Morelos, Mexico - Orbicella C C metagenome | ecosystem: Host-associated > Invertebrates > Cnidaria > Coral | place: Petempiche,Puerto...
AATAAATAAATAAATAAATAAATAAATAATTAAAGAGCAAGTCACATCAGCCTTAGTTGGTTTTCATGCAGGTCCTCTTTCCTGGTGGAGTTGGAATTTGGAGATGCTGGGTTTTGTGGAGGGAGGAAAATTGGAGAACCCAGATAAAAACCCTCGGAACAAGGCAAGAACCAATAACAAACTCAACCCACATATAGCACCAGTGCACCAGGGCAGAATCAAAATCCAGGCCACATTGGTGGGAGACAAGCCCTCTCACCACTGCACCATCCCTGCTCCCCTACTAGAAAAATAATGCTTATAAATGATAACTATGATATAGTTTCAATGCAGCATGGTAGCAAAAAATCTATAAAAATTACTGTCAATATTTCATGAGTTTCATTGAGGCCAGGCACCAGGTAAATTAACCAGCTCTCAGAACTTTTTCGCCTCCATGTTTGGCCATCTCAAGAAATTTATTAATTTTACTTTGAATTCTTGTTTAGAAGTTCAGTTCAAGAAGACATTCCTGCCTGTGAAAGCCAATTGATTTTCTGCCGAAACCATGATAAAACCGCTGCAAATTTGATTTCAGTTTGACATTTTGCAAAAGCTAGGTCATCCAAATATTATTTTGATTTAATTCAGGTATGGGCAAGAAATATGACGCAAACTAATTAAAAATGAAAAGCACGCTAAATTCAAAAGGATACTTGTTTTTCCAGCAGCATCTAGACCTAACATCAAAATTCTCATTTCTTTGTTACCAAAGATTTTAGATAATAATTTCCCCATGTTGAACAATGCCTGCAAATCAAAAGTAAAGAAAGATGTTAAAGTCAGTCCTAGAGCTCTCTTTTGAACATTACCATGGCATGCCCTGTATTTGAGACCTGTACCACGAAAATCACCTCCCATAATGGAGTAAGAGGTGAAACACAGTCCCTTAATACCCTTACGGTATAAACAGAGGGTAGAATAAAAATATCTATGCTGTAATTTATATTCACCATAAGAAAATGCCCTGCAAGATAACACTCACCAAAAACTGTATTTCTACAATTTGAAAAAGACATAACACAAGCGTGAGCTGTTGACTTAATGGTGTGAGAAAAGAGAGTTTACATTTTAATCAAAATAACAATTTTTCTTCCTTTTTCTTAGTGTTTTTTAAAAGAAGTAGAAAGCATCTTCTGTGTTTCTATCAAGTTATAGAAAGCACTTCGAAGAACTCAAAAAAGCTGTGAAACACTTGCTTGTGGCTCATGTTCACACGGAATTTCTCTTTCTTCCAAACTTCCCCACATGATTCGAACAAAACACAAAAAGTTTTAATAGAAAGATGGAAAATATTTTCCATTTCTTAATTTATGAGAGAATTTTAATTGTATTCCCACTGGTGGTATCAAAGAATAAATTAGACAGTTTAGAAATTAAAGCCTGAGAACAGGAATCCGAAACATGATCTCTGCAATAATGGTGTAGTGCTCTACCAACTGGAGCTGGTAACTTGTGAGTTCACAATAAACTCCTAGTTGGTGAGGACAAGCAAGTGGATGTATCATATCACATATCTGAACTATGGGAGAAAAATATACTAGATGAAAGATCATTACACCAACTCCATATGGTAACATGTCCATGACATGAGAGTCTAAAAGATTACAAATGATACAAAATTGTCTAACATCCTTACTAAATTCAAAGGAATTAGTTCCCTGGTAACCACACTTGAGTTAGGAGCCACAGTGGACTAATAGTTAGAGCACTGGACATCGCTTCAAGTAGCCCAGGTTTGAGTCCTGGCAAGCATCATGGACAGGACACTACTCTACACTGTCTCGCAGTTCCTCCTTCAAGTAATTGTATAATGGGCACTGGTGAATGTAATGCTATCGTTTAACCCTGAAAATACTGAGCGACGAAGGACTTTAATTTCGCGAAAAATTGTCCACCAATGGAACGAGAAGGAGAAGGCTGACAATGGAGCAGTCTATGGTGCAATATGTTCGGATTGCATTGGGTCGAGAACGGGCAAGTTTCTTCTTTTTCTTTGGTTGGAAAACATTTCTGCATTCTCAATACATTAACATAATGTATGCATTAGATTCAACACAGTAGAAATTCGACGTCAGAATCGGTGTCGCATTTCCGTCAGATAATGCGACAAGACCAGTCAAACGTGCAGCAGAAATGCGGCAGCCGATTCAGACTTCGAATTTCTGTCAAATTTAATTTGTTGAATTGAATTCAACACGGCTAAAATGCGACATATGAACCAGGCCTAACAAGTCAACAAACAGCAAAATAGTTTGCCTTTGTTACCACTAACTACATATTTATCAGTTAGGATTCTCAAAGTAAAATGGAGACATTCACAATGCTGACACCTTGTGATTAAACAAGAAATTTGCTTGGTACCAGCAGTTACATGTAGTTATCATTATCACTATTAATTAACTTTAATTTATGGTATATAACCCTGAGTATATTTAGTGTGCCCTGTGAAACTCAGTTTCGTCAGTTTTATACTAGTAAATTCCACATTTTGTGGGTAGTTATTCAGTCAAAGGCTTTTATTGCAGGAAAACTAAAGAACAGAATGCCAAAAATGATTGACTTAACAAAGACCAGTAAAACGTAGGTGTGTGAACCTTCAAATTTCCAAAATTAGCATTAATCAATTAATATAAATAAATGCATGGACCAGAAATAAATTAAAAGTTGTGGTTTACCCTACCTTAAGTTGGGAAGCTAGAGACTTGAAATTTTTTGGAGACATTTGACACAGATGACAGTTTAGAAAATTAAGGGAATTCAAAGACAGACCCCTCTGGGGGAGTATTCGTACTTTGCATTACATTGTTGACAATACCTGCACACTTTTGGCATATATCAAACCTGTATTACAAACAATGCTCACTACTCACAAATCTGCATCCAATATTCATTATTATAGGCATTCTATAAATGATAACCTGTGTTATCATTTCAGCATAATTGTTAGTATTTTTCCGTTTCCTAAACTTCATTGTACGTTTCTCCCCTCAAAGGATAGCTGCTCTTTTTGCAACAGTTGCTTCAGGATGTAACCCTCTTAAAAACGAAAATTCTTTTATTACACGAATATAACGAAAGTTGAAATACGTACGTTTGATATCGACAATCGAGATCTAGACGAAGCAAGGCTTATATTCTCAAGCCATTTGATCTGCCATTGCACAACCCTATATACGATAAACTAAAATTGATTATTTTTCACCGAAAACAAGGTAATACAAGAAAAAGATAGAAAAATACATTATTAACGATTTACATACAATGAAAACTGTGTCAAACACTGTTACAGACAGGACAAAAAATAAACACGATGGCAAAGCGTTCGGCGAAGTGCTCGCCTTTGATTCAAAAACTCCTCAAAGACGGTGAAAATTACCATGCAGATGCCGTAAGTTACGACACTAGATCACACAAACAATGCAATACAACATATGGACGGGAAAAAGTTGCAAAAATGCCTAAATAAACATGGTTTTGATTAGAAGTTTCAAGATTTTCTCAAAGACATGACGGCGTTCGTAGTGTCATGACGAACACGAAAACTTGATTAAAAGCACTTTGTATAAAAAACTAGACTAAAAGCATAGAACAATACATTACCTTGAGGCTTAATCGGCAAATCAGGGTTACTGATCGAAGAAAAGATGGCTTTATGGCTTTCAAAATCTCGTTACTGCATTGTTATATTCTCCGCCATTTTTAGAAAAGAAACACACCTTGGCGAACAACATCCTAGAACCCAGCCCTCTTGAAGAGAAATACGCAAGGAGCACTATGGGTAATAGGTAACTCGGTCGGTTTCGTGATGTTTTGTGCTTACGTTATAACACAGGGTTACAACAAGTTCTCACCAAAAGAGCAAACAACATTAAGCCTACGAACTCACTCAGATTCAAGCCTGTAGATTTACAATACTGGTTTGCTGGTTGCCACAACTGGATGGGTGAGACTTTGGTAACGCGACACTCCTCCACTGTCATTTGTCACACAACTCTTTACGCCTCACTGCCTCAGCCAGTTGCGTGATCGTGACGAGGCAAACATATCGCTGCCTATCGTCAGCTCTGGTTTATTTTTTTTGAAATCTCAGTTAGTTTTTCATTACAACTTTGTGGTTTGTTTTCTTCGAGTAAGTTACAATAGGAAGTCATCTATAAAGAGGGTCAAGACCAAAACTAGCAGGCAATTTTGGAAAATAAAGTAAGTGTTCAATGAAAAATGAGAGAAAACATCAGTTTAATTTCATTTTCCATGCTGCCTCTTTCTTCCCCACTAACTTTACTGTATCTCAAAAGAAAAAAGAGCCAATTGTATAAAACTATCCCCCATAATTCTGGCACTGTTGTTTGCTGTATAGAATTGTACCCAATTTATTACTTGTCAGAGAACATTATTTCATTGTCATTGGTTGAGGGCAAACCAATTTATCATAATTTTCTTACTCAATAAAAAGTGGAATAAGCAATTACACTGCAAGGATTTACACTGTCCACGAAAATTGAAATTCTTCCAAATTTATCTCACCTAAAGGCACATACAAATTTGCAAGGATTTCTAAATATCACTCATCATGTATATTCTTGATTGCACCCAAGAAATAAGGAAAGAGAACTTTCAATAACCAGCCAAGACAATTGTGGTTCACTTTTATGACTTTTATCTAAGAGTGTTTTAATGGAGCTAAATTTGATTTACTCACATTTCCAACCCTTGTTTACTGTGTGTGGGAAATGAAAACTAAGCTGGTTTGCCAAGTCTTTTACTATCAAGTATAAATTTGGAGTTTTGTTTCACAGTGCGAAGATTAGAACCTTAACACTTCACTCTTAATGTACATTTTTTAGTGGCCATAGCCTAAGGACCCTTCATATTAAGACTAATGTATAAAACTAGCATTTTGGCAGTGAAAAAATGCTAGTCTTAACACATTATTAGAAGAGCCTTCATTCCATGGTCACCAGAAAGAATGTCAAAAAAATGTTTAGTGTTCACAGTTCAAGTACCTTTACCATAATACAATGGATGATAAATTACTTTCTCGTTTCCACCAGCAATAATTTTTATTAGTCAGTTTGTAAATTTAACCAGCCCAGCATGCAGCAAGATACTTAGAAATCACAAACTTCAAAGTGACAGGACACTTCCAAGTAAAATTAATTCCACACTCAAAATTTCTCATCTCCTTGAGATGGTCAAGATTCTATATAAATAGCACTGACTAAACTGCTTGACGATCATGTGATACAATGTAATGTTTAACTGCGCCATATGATCAGAGTTTCAACATAAAACAAGAAAGCATGTGACTGAAGCAAATCAAGCACCTGGGGCAGACTTGACAAGCCATGTCTATGTTTGGAACCGCCTCACAAACAGTTGGCCAAAAGAAATGTGAATATTTCAACTCCATTGTTCCCAAAAGAACCAAAGTTCAAAATTAACGTCCAAAAATAATCATTTAGCAAAATATTGAAATTAAAACAAGTCATCGTCCAGGCTCAGGTTGTTCAAAAGGTGAATAACAATATCCTCCAGACAAATCACCATCCAGAGGATAGCATGGTTAGTTTTGTCAACACTTATCCACTGGATAGCGATTTATCCATTGGATAGTGTTGTCCAGCCTTCAAACAACTGGGGCCAGAGGTTATTTTGACAGTTGGGACGTGCCAGTAGTGGCTGTTGCTGATGCAGAGAGGTGGCTGTTGTATGGGGGTTAAAATAAGAAAGGACTAAAAAATTGGCTGTTGAAGAGAGGTGGTCATTATTGGAGGTTTGACTGTATATAACTGGAAATGGACTGCATTGATTTGTAAAGAACTCTGGCAGATATGCCTTTGGTATTCATACAAATCCAACACTCTTTTTTACTTAATTTGTATTGTATTTATTACAGACTCTTTATTTCTTGCTCCTCAAATGCACCACGGGCGAGGTGACAATAAAGTGTGTAAGTAAAGTAAAATAAAGAAAATGTGCCATGAGAATTGAATGGTGATCACTGGAGAGGAACTGTCTAGATACTTAAAAATTTCCCCCAAACTTGTAGTAGCAGTAAGGAGAGTTTCTATGCTGATCATGGTGCTATCAGGGTTCTTTAGGAATGACATACTGTTAATAAAGTTCCAAAAGAAATGACTCTCCAAAGGTAACTACTCTCCAAATAATTATAACAACTTCCACAAAAAAACATTATCAACACTGATTTTTTTGCAACAAAGTGTGCATTATCTTTTTCCCTCTAGATAACTAGAAGTTGTTTACACACAAAACTAGACATTGTAAGCCTCTTCCTGCTACATATATGTTGTGCCCACGACTAAAAAAAAAATAACCAAACAAACTAAGAAACTTTAAAAAAAGGGCTGTTAAATATGGAAATTAAAAGTGGTGAGTACATAAAGTAGAAATTGTTCCATTGATCACTTCATTGGCTACTCAACTCAGTCATAAGCAAGCATAAAAGTTTTACTAGTGACCCAGTACGTTAATTTTATTGAGAATCGTTCCGTTAGATTGGTCACCGTACTACATGTACTATGAACAATAATATTGTTATTGATGTGGACTGCACTGAAATGTCATTTAATCATGCGGGTGCATTAAGCGCAGTTGCCACACATGATAGAAAACTAACACTCTTATCAAAGTAATATACACAGCAGTAGTGGCAGTCAACAAATTTCAAGCCTCGTACAAAGTATTTAATGATAAAAAACAGTCCTACTGAGTTCACTCTGTGTACAACATGTTCAGAGTTTCATCCAGGATGACCATAAGGTAAAAGAATATTAATTATTCAATTGTTGTGAAAACAATATCCATTTTTCTAGCCATTCATCAGGACCGGTGATTGGAACTGAGCCATTGCAATCCTTGAAACAAGCCATCTCCACTTGTCGCACACGATGGTTGCACATACCAGTTTCTGTCCCGGATTCTTGTGAGCCCAAGTTTTTCTTGCACTTCATGTGGTTTCATTGCTGGAATTAAAGAAGTTGTTTGCTAAATCAGTGATTACTAGCTGTATTACTCATGGAACTCTATACCCAACAGAGAAAATAATATGATTGTACTTATTGACTGAGTGGGAGGACATATGGCCCTTGAAGGGCCGTACCCATTTTTAGTAGGGCCATATGCATTTTCCAGCCCTATCACTTCAACGCGTATGACCCTTATACAGGACCTTTTTTCTTATGGTTTTCCAGCGAGTGGGGCCGTATGGGTCATATGATAACACCAATTACTAAATACTCGATCACTGGATAAATTTTAGTGCTGTCAATTTTAAGAATTTTCATTGGCTTAGCCATCATGGTACTGCATATGAGGCACTGTACCATGATCTGCAAATATAGCAAGTATATTGTGAAATTTTTGGGTTCATTTTTATCAATTTTATTTTAGTTTGCTATAATGTTGGGGGTCTTTTTAATAAAGCAATTATTCAACTCGCACATGATTATAGCCAACTCAGCGCTATGCACTTCGTTGGCTATCTATCATCTCATATCCAACATGTGCTTGTGAAATAGTTGTTTATTATAGTATCAATGAAAATTTCATACAATACTACCGTACATTTACATGTATAATCATAGTATTTAGAAATGATGAAATTGCAGGTGTTTCCAGGGTACAAAATATTCATATCTAGGTAAAAATTCCAGTACCCATAACTCGTAACTCATAAAAGAAATTTCATGGTGTAAATGGTTAACATCATCATACTTTTCAAGCAGTTTAATTTATTTTTCACCACATATAAAATCCCGTACATTTTCCACCAGTAGGTATTCTCAAAGTGTTTTCCAGGGCGAACTCCGGGAAAAGACCTTTTTAGCTTGAACAGTCCTATTACAGAGCACGTGATATTCTCTAGAGAATTCTTCTTTTACACATCTAAACGTTATTGATTCTTATCCACGTAACTATGTGAAAATTTGAAAACAACAATTCTCAGGAGTATCATCACATGGTCTGAAATGGGACAACAAACCTCCCAAGCTAAAACGGTCCATTGCCTGGAATTGTTGGAGCATTAGCACAAAAACTATTCATAAACAGACGTATCGATCTTCAAACTCTACTTACCATCTGGTAAATCTTGTTTGTTCGCAAATATTAAAATAATGGCTTCCTTCATGAGTCTGTCATTAATGATTCTGTGGAGTTCTTGTCTGGCTTCATCAATTCTATCCCGATCAGCACAGTCTACTACAAATATCAGGCCCTGGGTACCAGCATAATAATGCCGCCAGAGAGGACGGATCTTGTCTTGTCCTCCAACATCCTGAATTTAGAACAAAATCACCCTAACTTAGTTATTGAAAACCGCCATTCCATGCTTACCAGCAACTCACAATTTTTAAAGGCAGCTTGCGAATGCTACATGTAGTTTAGGTAGCTACAAGTAATATTAATAAAAATCACTTATTAAAGTTAATATATAGATTTAGGCCAGCCTAAAAGCGTAGCTCCTGGGCTGGGTTGTTTAGAGCCCGATTAAGCTAACCCAGGTAAAGCTAGAATTTTGATTTGAGTTTTGTAACTTTGCGGTGAGGTTTTCTGTAAATTGCTTGGCCTTCTGTTTTGAGTTTTCATAATCATCATATATACAAAACAAAGCAGCAAAACACATTGTCAGTAGAAGAAAAAGTTGTAATTCGGTTAACTTTTAATCCTGGGTTAGCGTTAACCGGCTTACGAACAATCCTGCCCTGTTTTCAACAAGTTAACCTGACATGAGCCCGCGATCCAATTGAAAACGGTCAGCGGTCAACGTCCAAAAAACATGTTACCTCGATGAGTTATAAACTTGAGCTCGCGATATGGTCACGTGATACTGGTCAGCGGATACCTTGTTTTGACTGGTGTCAATTGATCATAACATGGATGTCCAATATCAAAGAAGTACAGGGTAAACCAAGGCTGCATGTCTCTGTCAACCTATTTGGAGTATGGCCGCCGCGCCATGTTGCACGACTCCATCGTCGTCGCCGTCGTGCGTACACGCCCACGAGCAATACTGCTAGCCATGATAACCATGAGAAAATCAACTCAAGGGTTGCCTTTTCTTTCCTATATGAGTATGGGGCTCCACTTGGCGGCCCTCTGGGCCGCTGGAGCTCCGCTCTTATGGTTTCAAATTGAAAAACAAATGCACTTGAGCACTTGACTAGCCACCACAAGTTGGTGGTATCACTGTGACAACAGAATTTAATGGTTTGTTAAATAAAACAGGTTCTGCTGAAATGTGTTCCATTAGGTGAGTGAGAGTGCACAAAATCAAATGAGCTTACAGAGGGTAGTACCACTGAGAACACTTCAATACATGTAAACCAAGTCTACCATGTGGTGAAAGAAAATTCATGTACATATCACTGAAAATAAACCAAGCCAGACATAAAACACATCATATAACATTCATGTAATTTATGTAAGTCAAACCAAAGAACTTCCATATTACCGAAAAGTACTCTATACAAGAAGTATTGAAACATTTAATTTAAGGTTGTGCTACTTACCCAAACATTGAATTTTACATTCTTGTAAGAGACTGTCTCAACATTGAAACCTACAGTTGGTATCGTTGTGACGGACTGACCAAGTTTAAGTTTGTATAATACAGCTAAATATGAGTTAAGAGTAAATACACTCTGCTTTGCTACTGATACAGTTAAAAATGATAACTAGCATAGATCTTCAACTTATTACATGTGTAATCAGGAAAACCAACCCATGAAATAATAGCTGTATATTCCCGTCGATAAAAATACTTTCAACATCTACTACATGTAGTTATAATAGGTTGACAATAAAAGATCTCATATATCTTACAATGTAACTGTAAAAATCATAAATTATGATAAAACTGTAAACCATTATACATTATTTTACCTCACACTGAGTATTGACAAAAGGCAATATTAGCAACTATTATTGTAATAATCACAGCAAAGATACTAGTTTTTCCTGCAGCATCAAGACCCAGCATCAAAATTCTCATTTCCCTGTTACCAAATATTTTGGATAATAATTTCCCCATGTCGGCAAAGCCTGCAAAGAAAGAGCATGATGCAGTTTGTTAGTTACCTCCCAGTCAATTACATTCAACACAATTTACATGTAGCTTGAAACAAGCAAGAAATCATTGTGGCTTACACAATGGTTTCAAGCACATCTATATTAAAAGAACAAACAAAAGTGGAGCCATTGGTTGGCTCATTTATTATAAATCATTTCTGGATTTTGTTTCAAAGTAGACAGGGCTGTCAGTAACGGCTGTAACCCATGACACCTGTTAAAGTTAGGTGATTTGATTTTGACTAGGTTTTTACAGGTGATGGATTTCTTTGCAATGATCCAGTACAGTACAGGAACATTGATCCAAGATGACTTGGAAGATGGCAACTCAAGGGAACCAATGAATCCTTGCACAGAATAGATTCATCTTTTCCTTTGTTGCAACAAGATACAAGATATGTTGGATCGTTGATTCTGATCTGGGTCATCCCAAAGAAATGCACCCCCAAAAATACAAATTGCTGAGTGATTAGTTCAGGTGAAACATAAAAGCTAACAAATGGTTCGTAAGCCTAATGAAATGGTAACCAGTGACGTCATGAAATACATGCATTTTGTCAAAATTCTAATAATTTCCTGAGCCTTTAGGCAAGGGAAGTTATTTGAATTTGACAAAACACAAGTGAAATTATTTCTTAATTTCACAAGTAAACTACTTGATTACCCTTTAATATCATGGGTGGCAAATAACACTCTTACAATCATAGGGTTTTGACTTGTTTACTTATCAAGAAATTTCACACCACGCGTTGGCATGTTAATTGTAATTTCACAAGCAAAATTATAAATTAATACTGAAATTTTTGCACTCAAATCAAGGAGAAATTTGTCACCCATGATATTAAAAATCTAATGTCAGTTAATTTAAACAAAATGACTATTGGGCTGCCCAAGTTTTACATCTATATGGATGGATATCATTTTTCCATCTAGAAGCTAAACATAGAGCTCTGCATGTACATGCAGGCAGTACAACAGCAAATACCCAAACAAGGTTATTCAAAGGTTGAGAAAAGATCCCAGTAAAAATTAGCTTAAAATCAAATCCATGTCCAAATATCCTCCCTAATGCCTACTCATGAAATTGTAACTACAAGTACTTAATCGTATGACTACATTTACCATGGCTAATTGGGTAAACAATTAGTCACAATCTAGGGCAAAAGCTCCTCTCACCACTTTCACTAAGAGAGAAAGAGCTCTACCTGGTAACAATTTTTTTAACGCCATAAACCAATTTGAGTGTGTGTGACTTGACCAAAGTGGCAAACTCTCACTGGAAATAATTATTGTTGCAAGAAGATAAAATATCAAAGAATGCTGTGCCCTGAATTGATCAACATGCAAAATAATGTAGATGTTTAACATTCTATTTTGGCACATGCAAAACACTAAATTGTTCCTGCAGTTATACCCACATCAATTATTTAATTTACAGACATCTGGAAAACTCCTTCAATACTTATTTTAAAGTCGTGAACTGCAAAACCCTAGTATTTATGATCATTAAAATGTAATTGCAACGCTTGCCAATATAAGGTGCTGCAAAATCTTCCAGAAACAGCCTCTCAAGAGATGTGAATTCCTCTGAACAACAGTTATGACGACAATCTTTCATTAAATGATTACCGTTGAATATTGTTTTACGGCATATACCCGTAACTGCGTAAAATTCACAGTGTTGGCAATATTTACTCGCCAGAGATGACGTATTTAAAATCCCTCGGGCTTGTAACTGCATGCGAATTTGTAAGAGAACTTCTATAAATGGAGACATTAAAGGGAAACCATTAAAGGTCCAAATGACGTTATCAAACGCTAAGTTCCGAAGGATAATTCGGCATAACGGCTGAATCAAAGACCAATGGATCGAAATATGAATTATGTTGCAACCACAACATTGACCGGCGTTGAAAGTTTGCAGTGCACTTTACACCAAAAATCAACCCACCAAACATTTAGTTTAACAATTGCCACAGGAACAGATACACAGGAACAGATACACCAAAACATCGTGATTTCACACTCAAAAATGGCAGGCATTTCTCCGCTTACAATGTAAGCATACGCTTAAGTTGAGCTCAACTTAAAATATTTCCGAAATGTAAGCCTATTTCCAAAAGATGCCCTTACCGAGGCAGTATCGCCAACCTGCTCGCCCCAAAACTTGACAATCTTCGGTTTTCCTGTTGGGCGCAAACGTTAAATGTCTCAACAAAGTCTCATCCGATTACCCTGGTATATTAAATGAAGATGAATTTACAATTCGCAGCGAATTGCTTGGTCTATGTGGTGCACCGTGAGGGCGTGCCGACTGGTAAAACACAACATGGCCGTCAAGGTCGATGATTTCCGAAGGCCATGTGCCTGGCTACCAAGCTACTATCCGATCTTTTATCGAATAGAATCTAAAACCGACGATATTTCGATGTAATACAAGAAGAGATCGCGTGCAAGACAGACAACATGGCTGCCTCCATCCGAAACAGCGAAGAAGAAATTCCAGCAAAAAAGATCAAACTAACAAATGAAGAAGGCCACGAGGATAACAGCGATCTTCACACTTTTCGCGGTTTTCAGCTCATCAAAGTCTTGAACGAAAATGCTCAAGCCAAGACTGTTGCTGTGCATGGTGAGTGACTCAATTTTTCAATTTGCATCTAAGCTTATTTCTTCTAGCTATAAGCCTAACCTTTTTTTAACTTACTGGTCAAGGGGTACCGGCCAAGAGGGAAAATGTGTTGAATTTTAATAACTAGAATTTCGCTGACAGCTCTCTTAAGACGCGGCAAAAGAATGTAGAGTTTAAATTTGCCAAATGTACAGCATGTAGCTCTACCAGGAATGTATCCGCACAAAAAATCGATATTGACCGCGGTCTAGATTTTCCCATGTAGACCGGCACCTAGACCGGTTTCATTTTGCATTGAAAAAGTAGCAAACTCAAATACAAAAATGTTCACCGTTCTCTTTTATTTTCTTCTTAATCATTTATGGAAGTGCCAAAAAGCCTGATGACAAAAAAAAAGAGGACGAGCAAATTTCGGCAGGTTTAAGTTAAGCTCCTCTCTGTTTGTAAGCAAAATGTCAGCAAACCAGTTACATTAAACAAATTAAAGTTTTCGTCTTTGCCATATAATAAACATCTTATTAACCAAGCTAAGTCGGTCTGTATGGAAGGATCTTGACCTCAGTTGTGTGTATAGACCTCACTGCGTTCGGTCTGTACTCACGACCTCGGTCTAATATCAAATATCGGTCCTCGGTCCAATATCAAATATGTACACTGTAAACCAAGGCTGTATGCCTTGGTCGACCTATTAGTTGGAGTATGGCACGATGTTGTCATTGTCATAGGGCGCACACGCCCACGACCCACTCTGCTAGCCATGTTGACCATGAAAAAAGAGTTGCATGGTTTTCTATTTCTATGCATGCATTTGGTTCTGTTGCTATAGTTATGGGGCTCTGCTTGGCGGCCCTTTGGGTCGCTGGAGCTCCACTAATAAGTCTAAATTTAAGTTTATATGGATTTTCCTGTTTTCAACACATTACATTGGAGGCTTTTAGTGTTAAAAATGTGTAAATAAAGGCTGAAACAAATATTGTATTAAACACAACAAGGTTTAAAATCCCAACAAACAGGAGGCAGACTAGTTAGCTATTCAGGAGCTCAGCTGTGGAGTTGAACTGGGGATTACCCAGAACAGCACCAGCTAGTGGTCGGAGTGGGATTTGAACCTGTGACCTTCAGATGTCAAGACTAGCACTGTAATTACTTGCCCATGCTGCCTATAGTGAGCTCCCACAATCAATTGTAATGTAAGTCTAACCTTGCTAATACAGACACCAAAGCATCATAACTGAATGTGTAGTTCTGGAAATTATCCATACCTTCCCTACAGAAGGAATATCTTCCAAGACCTGCCCCCCCCCCCCCCCCCCCCCCCCCCCCCCAATCCCCCAAACCACCCTCCCATTATTTTATTACTTTTTTTTTTTTATTCCCATCCCCCCCCCC
>Ga0126338_10001828_pt1 | contig 14149 bp, 6 predicted proteins | sample OrbCmetagenome_2_FD_92529 | JGI IMG/M metagenome (GOLD analysis project Ga0126338, IMG submission 92529) | Coral microbial communities from Petempiche,Puerto Morelos, Mexico - Orbicella C C metagenome | ecosystem: Host-associated > Invertebrates > Cnidaria > Coral | place: Petempiche,Puerto...
ACGATTTTTGAACTGGCGCGCGGAAGAAAATTTAGTGGTGAACAATAAAGACAATAGAGTGTTTATGTCTCGGAACTATCGGTCTGATAGTTACCCCTTGGAAATTTGATGTTCTTAAAACTATCATATTTGCCCTCGAAGCTTCGCTTCTCGGACAAATATTTGTTTTAAGAACATCAAATTTCCGCGGGGCAACTATCAGCCGATAGTTCCTCGACAGAAACACTCTATTGTTTAAGTAGAAATCGAGAGCGAATATGCGTGTTTGGGTGCTACAGGTTAAACAAATGGATTACCCCACTGACAGAGCTGAAGATGATCGCAACAGCAAATTCTTGTCAGAGATTTATTTAACAAGATTGTTAAAAACAAAGGTAAGTTTCACCATCCTGTGTTTCTTTCGCTCTTTTCACACAAATGTTCAGTAGTACTGTTGTATGCATCACATTAATCTGTCTTTGTCATATATAGAACGAATGACACGGTGCTGAATACTTGCAAGGTGTATTGTTTGTGTTGTTGGGAATCACGCCCAACTATTGTAGTGCCTCACTCCTCCCGAACGTTTTAGGTACCAAGCATCTCGTAGTAGAAAACCTGACAAAATGTGTCCCATCCAAGAGGAACAGTAACTCCTACTGCGTACTGGAATCAGGATAAGCTCCAGTAGTGTGGCCTGGCTGGCTAGTGTAACTCTAACTTGACCCTTGACTTCTGGGTTTTTTCTAAAAAAAAATGACAAAGAAATATTACTTCCGGTTGGTATATTCAGTGTTAGCTAAACTGTCAAAAAAAATCGTTATCAACATAGGCTTTAAAGCTAGAATTTTAACATTATTTTTGGCTGGGAATACGCAGGAAGCTAAATTAGGCAGGCTTACACTTTGATGATCAAAACAACTGACTCGTGATGTGACGAGTAGCACAAGTACCATGCTTCTTTCACGTCTGTTTTTCCCAGTTCTTTTGTTGTATCTTGTATGTATGTGCAGAAATTGATTGACGCTGTTGTTTCTTATCACAACTCGTCACAATTTGATGATATTGTGTCAGTGTTCTCGAAATGTGAAACACTTTGCATGGTTTTCAGTTTGACTTTGAGTGACTTTGACAGGGTACCCTGCAGCAGTTTGTAGATCGGCTTTTCCGCACTGTTTTTATGAAGTATCGTCGTGGCTGCAGCTTACCTCCAGCTATCAAGTTTCTGTTCGACCTTCTTGATACACAAGCTAAGGAACTCAACCTTACAGATACTGAAGTGTTGCACACTTGGAAAAACAACAGGTAACAAGAGATCTCATAAGATCTAGCTAAGAAGTGTTGCCTCGACACGAAATGCCTCATTTTGCTGAGTGCTTGATTGAAATTCTTGCTTATCAGTGAAGACAAAGCAGGATTATTTGTCCCAAGACATTTGGGCCTGATGCATTAACACTTTCTGTGTAATAGATTCCGATGTTATACGTTATGTAAATGAGAGAAACAATATTTGCTAGAAAACGTTTTACGTCATAATGTTGCGCGGTTTGAGAAATGTTATGATGCTATGATTACCACTAAATTTACGTTAGCTCTGTTATGGTTAACTTGGAAAAGGTGAAGGGACCTGGTATAAGACCACTTGTTGCTAATTGTGCCCCCAAGTTCTTTATGTTGCTACTGCTGTGTTTTAACATGTTTGTTTTTACTTTGCAGTGTGCCGCTGAGATTCTGGATCAACATAATCAAGAATCCAAACTTCATTTTTGATGTTTGCAAGTCTGGAATAGTTGATTCCTGCTTGTCTGTTGTAGCACAGGTTAGAATGCAGTGATTGATTCTTCTTTTCCTTTATTTGGTTTTGATTGTGTGTTTGTTAGCAACACCGCAGATGAGTCACACTGGAGCAATGGCGTTTTCTGGGCATGCTTTGAATTTGGACAATTTTGTGGATATCCTTTGTCTTCGTTTCATTTTGTGATGTGATGCAACTGTTTTCCTTCATCGTTCTCTCTGTGTCTTTGTTTAAAGCTTTTCATGGATTCCTGTTCTGTGACTGAGCATGTCCTGGGAAAGGTAAGTTACATTTCTAATTAAATAGAATGTATTCGGATGACTTTGTAGACCCGGGTTTAAACGTGCTCATTTTATTTAATGTGTACACAGGATTCTCCATCAAATAAACTGCTTTATGCAAGAGAAATCCCAGGGTATCGCCAAGAAGTTGAGAGGTACGAACTTTATTGTAGAGTGATTTTATTACATGGATGCATTCTTACTCTATGCCTCCAGGGTCTATAATATGCAAACAGACGTTGTACTGGAAGAATTACATTTTTCACCTGCGTTCTTATCAATGGTATAAACGTATTGAACGATGTAGTAATCTGAGATTGGCACTTAATGTTTATTTCGAGATCATCAATAAGATGCTTTGCATTTAGTTGTAATGGGGACATCTGCTACCGATTGAACTGTTGGTGTGTATGCAAAATGTGATTTGCGGTTTCGCCTAATTTGCCTACTCATTAAATGTACCTATTCGTTAAATGTACCCTGATGGACGAAAGTAGAGAAAATTCATTTTCAGGTCAAAACTAATCTTAGCCAGCTTGCTACTCTCAGAAATGTTAATACAACAGGGATTCCTCAATGGAAAGAGGGTCAGTTTCTTGTTGTTGGTAGTACAGATTGAAAGTCACTGAAGTCTATCCATGTGTTCTTTGTAGATCTCATTATCGTCATCGTTGCTGTCTGTATCTCGGTCGCCTTTTAAGGAAACGTTTCTGTTCCTCAGTTCAGTAATGTCTCCCCTGTGTTACTTGGAGCTTAGTTTCTTTATCCACAGCACTTCATTTTTCCTCAGTTTGCCTTTCAGCCAGCATAATCTCAATTCAGTCACAATATAAAAACATTAGGTTGTAGTCACTGACACCCTGGTTGTGGTACCTTCCATCGAAGTTTGTCCAAGTACATTTGTTGATGTTTTTGTGAAGGAACATTGTGGTTATTACAATACTGTTTGTTGCTCAGTATGTCACAAGTCTTCCTCCACTCTCATTTTTCTCCTATTTGTGCATGGTTCCTAACAATTCTCATCTCACCTTCTCTCGTTCTGCCTATCTTTGTCTTCTAGTCTCCTATAACAATCTCCAGATCGTGCCTTGGCACACCATCCATCCCTTTTGAATTGATTGTAGAATTTTCTTTTGGCTTCCTCATCGGCATCATTTTTTCAGTGTGTTAATCTGAATTACCGATGTCTTAATGAACCTGGAGTGGAATGTGGCCGTGATGATACGATTGGTTAAAGCCGTCCGGCATTCCATCCTTTCTGCGCTTCTTATTTGTTTCAGCAGGAGCAAAGTCGATAGGCAAAGTTGCGAGAGATGAGCCTGCACGGAAGGCATTGTTTTCCGAATACATATATGTTATTTGCCGGCTGGGAGGTCCGTATGGTGAAAAACTGTGACCGAGGTCACAGTTTTTCACCGTACGGACCGACCGTAAGCCGGCAAATAACACGTTTATTATATTTTTTTCCTGCAGTAAATTGCTTAAATTACAGATTACAAATGGGTTTGTTTATGCAGCTCTTGTCATTGAATCGGCTTGCGCGCCGTCTACTAACGATTTGTAAAAAATCTCGGCAACGAGCGAGTAACTCAGATAGTAGACATATAAAGATGTATTAAAAAACAGATTTTTTTCGAACTACTTTGTGTTAGTTGCATTTATTTCACCAGTTAGTTCTCCAAAATTGTTTTTGCGGTGTGCAATTTCGTGCGAAGCGTGAAGTTTTACTACAAAAACAATTTCTGTCAGTCGTTGCTTTTAAAATCACTTCGTCACTTTTCTACCGTAAATTGAATAACAGAAAGCGGGGAAATTCTTTAAGTGTATTCCACAGAAATGTTTCTAAATACAGCAACGATCAGAGAGGTAAACTCGACTGAAATTGACTCAAATTTTACGACGAGAGAAACACAGGATTACGCGCCAGTACAGCGCCAAGCTACAAACAATTAAACAAACTCTCACAACTTCAAAACACTCAATTGAATTTACTTACAGTGACTTTCCTTGCCATTTTAAAGTGAACAGAGATAAACTTGCGTTGACTACTCGTCGATGGATGTGTAAAAAAGGCAAAAGATTGACGATTACCGCTAACTTTCAGGAGCGAAATTTAGGCAGCGGGAAAAAAATCCGGCCCGTGGGCCGTATCGTAAAAAGCTGGACCAGTCACGTGCGTATGATTAGCCAATCAAATTCGAGGATTTAGGATTCCGGCCCGCTCAGATGCTTGAGAAAAAAATGAAGTGCGTTCATTCTGATTGATGAAAAATAACAGGTCCCATTAATATGATCAAAACAAGTGGCGATTATCAAACAGAAACGTAGCATCCGAGAATCCAAGTGTGGGATTTGTCCTGGGAGCTTCTCATCGAAGCAAATAATTTGGTCGATCTAAAACACAAACAGGAAAAAGCTACGAATTGTCTTTTAGAAGGAAGGGATGTTTTTGCTGTTAAGCTAACTGGATACGGTAAAAGTTTTATAAACTGCAACTGCAATGACGATCAAGGAAGTTCGTGAAGGGCAACATTCAGATGCTATAGGGTTAGAAGAAAAAGCACTCGGTTGATGAATTTTTGATCCTTCCTCTCAAGGCTCTGGAATTTTCGTGAGGAGAGACTTCCGTGATGAAGGTTTCTTCGACACTTCGTTTACTCGTGACACTTTTCTCTTCAAAGGACTCCTCTCCGGTGTCGACACTGGTTGGCAGCTGACGCTTACTTCGAACAGGAGAACTGCTTGTAGAAAACTCCGAATCCCATTTCGTCACGTTTTCTATGTCGGTAAAGGGTCTAAACAGATTTCTTATTTTTCGCGCACAAGGATTGTAAACTCTACTGGACAGACCAGTTGATTTAATGATGCGTATGCCTATAAGTTCGCACATTGCTGCTAATACTTCTCCTCAGCTGCCATCTCGATTCGACCCTTCAAAGAGATTTTCTGTTGATATACGGCCAGATTTTCGAGTGCCATATTTTACCGCAAAAGAACACTTACAAATCCGGTAACAGCGGTACAGTTTGTTGGCCACTTTCTTCGGCGTTAACCCACGATCCATAGCAAGCGCCATATACGCAGGTGGCGGAGGTACTCCCAGTGTAGCTCACTTCGAGGTAGTTTTCCGTTCCCGTAATAGCAGATTTGCACGTTGGCGTCATTTGACTGCAACTACCAGAATTCCTTTCGTTTTTTCTTTATTATTTAAATTTTAAATTCCCAGTAGGGTGCCCTAATTAGCATAACAAACAGAAAGAGTAAGGATTCTGGTAGTTGTAGTCAAATGACGCCATCATGCAAATCGTCTATTGGGATATTTTAAGCAGGTGGGGGTCATTAGCTCCACGACAATCCTCCACCCTGGAGGACCAGGGGCAGTCTTGCCCATGATCAATTCAGGATGGGTAAGCCTAGTAGGTCGCCTTACCAGGGGAAAACCCACTGGCATAGTTATTGAGATCGCCAAGACTCGCAAGCTTCACCACCGTACGTATAGCAAGCTTTTGATTTATATTTTACAGGTTTTATGCTGAGATACAAGCATCACCTGCACCCACACCACAAGAATTATCAAAGTTCTTTGCTGATTTGTCAGTGGTAAGTTTACTACATGTCAATTTCATTAACGTTACAAGTCTTTGGTAAGTTTATCATGATTCATTTGTCTGCAGTAAACCTGTTCAGGCAGTCAAAACATGAAGTGGGTTCAGTTTGATACTAATTGATGTAATGATTGTATTTGCTCAGGAACATGGCCACGAGTTTAATGGTGACCACGCGCTCCAGGAGTTGTATGATTATGTCAGGAGATATCAAGATCAGGTAAACATAGCACACGAGCTATCTTGTATTTACATGTAGGTTTGTTATAGTTAACATAAAATGTTTGAGGTACTCTAGGACATGCTCTTGTATTCGTGTGGGGAGGAGCACATTTGCTAATTTGCTTGAGAATATTTTGGACAGTACCACGTAATTCCTGCTGTGGAGACATTAAACTGTAGATGTTTGTTCTTTTGTAGCTGCAAGAAGCTTTGGAAGAGTCTGAGCTGTCGTCGTTGGCTTCCAAGCTTGAACACGTGATTGCCACCATCTCTGATGACTAGCTGATGTCACAAGTTAGCTTGGTTTATTTGCTTGCATATTACCGATATATGTCAGCATTTTAAAACTAAAGGAATATTTAAATTATAAATTTGCCTAGCGTCCTAATAGTTGTTAGTTCAACACAACAGTTCTACAAAGAGTTAGGTTTATTGCATAGTGCGTCATTTGTAACAGGCCGTCGAGCTCCAGAATGTTTAAGATATCAGCACAAAGTTTGCAAAAACGAAATCGCGTGGCAATATACTGCTGGTAGAAACAGAAACGAAGTGTCAGAGCATTACCAAAATGTATTTTGATGACGTTTCTGTGCTGTGAAACATTGACAGAAAGGGTGGAGAAAATGTTATTGTCTTAGGAACCGCTTTGCTGTGCCTGGTGCCAGCGTAGATTTCTTTTTCATTCAAAAGAAATCAAAATCCTTTTCATTTATTCTGTTATCTGTCTATCTATCTATAACCGATCCAGGTTTTCTTTTTTGCGATTGATCGCTAGTCCAAACGGAGGTTTCATCGAGGAAAGTGTCAGAAAATGTTGTCGCAGTGGCTTAGGAAGAAAAAAAAGTGTTGTGCGTCTAGGTAAATACGGAAAATAAGACGCATTAAAGGTCTGACGAACTAAACAATTTTGTAAACAGACGCATTATACTGCCGTCTTAGACGTATAATTCCTCCATAATTCGAGACGCATAAAAACAGACCAACTTATTTGAAGTGTGAATCCGCACAACTAAAATTTGTAATCCAGTGACCAACAGTCTTTCTCAAAAACGGTTTTTGGGCGGGAGAGGGGGAGGGGGTCAACATGCGAGTTGTAAGTGCCTCTTGGTTCCGGCCTAGACGCCTTTAAACGTAAATCCGGCTAATAGTTAGGAAATCGCAAGCGTAATTTTGTTCACTGATGCAAGAATACTGAGAAATTGCATGTCTTGTACGTGTTTTTTACGAAGTATAACTTGCGCTCGTCCGCAGTGCACGTATCGATTACAAGACATACATTTCTTTGCAGGAGATGCGTGGACAATGATATCCAAAGCCAAGACAAATATGGCAATTTGTATGTGCCAGTTATATAAAGTGCCCGATATATCAATCACCAAACATGTACTCGCTACCTCTCCCGCGCCAATCCTCCGTAGGAAAAAAGATGGCAACTGGTACATTTACCCATAGTCCTTAACGAGCGAAAGCCTTAACAACGTTCATAAAAACGCACAGAAGAGTTACAAAATCTTCAAACCTAGCATACACAATGTCCTTCGTACAGGGACAAATATTGTAAACGTTTGGCTTTCTTTGTGCCTTACAGGCTGTGTTAGGTTCGCAAGGTATTGTGGCAAAATGTACAGCCGCCATCTTTTTTCCTACGGGGGATTGTGCTGCTCGGGCTACTTCCTGTCGCCCCGACTACCCCCCCGGGGGGGGGGGTCAGTCCAAATCGAGTCCAGGTTCCCCATTTTCAACCCTGTGAAGATTGTTTTTCCAGTTACAATGACACAAGCGTAGCCTTAATGTACCTCTTATTGAGCTTTGCAAGCGGCATTTCGTCTTTTTGATGAAAGAAAGTAACAGTATGTAAAAAAGCAGTCTGGGATGCGAGAAGACAAAGTGTTAATTTGCTATCTTTCGACAATTTATTGCTGTACATGGTTTTACTCAGTTTTAAAACAGTTATCCCATGAGCTATTTTAATTCTCTGGGATATATTATGAAAGCGATATGACGTGTGAAATAAGTTTAAAATACGGCAAAGTAAGGTGCAGCCTTTTACTGTTTTGGTTTTGTAGGGGAGCATTTAACCTCAATTCGTTAGTTATTAAAAATATGTTTTTTTCAGTAGATATTTTGTTATAAAAATAGTACATTTTTTTTCTTTTTCCTTAAGGCCAAACTCCTTAAGGATCTTTTCTAAAAGCGGTGAGAATTCCACAGTATCAACTGGTTTTTGAGTTCTATAATGTAGGTGACTGCCTGCTGGCTAATGTATAACTATGTTGAGAGTGAAGAAAATAAGCCTTGTTTGCCATCAGGAATTTAGTTTTGGAATACTGAACGTTCTGGTTGTTTGGTGTTTGGTACTACCCGCAGTTAGAGACAAACGTTCTCGAATTACTTTGGAATACGGTGTAATTATTGGATCAAGGCTACTTTGTGTTATCCTAAGTAATTATTAGCCTAGAAAGTAAGATTGCGCAAGCAAAACTATAAAATTGCCTTATATTGTAAACCTGTTGTTTTAAGTTTCTTTGATTTGACTGTTGTGTAAATCAATGTGAGTGTGGTTTTCGCTGTTTGTTATGTTATTAAGCGAGTTGCACTTTATCCATGCACAGACCTTCCAACTATCACGATTTGGTCGTGAGACTCACGATTTCAGGACTCATCTCGGGTCTCACGGTTTTCCTTGGTGAATTACAACCTCAATGAGATCCGGCCTAAAATCAACTCGATTTAAAATAATAGTTGCTAATACAAATCAACTCGATTAAGAAGGTTTGAATATTGAATAATGTTTGCGTTTCTTTTTTTTTTTGTAATTTTCTTTTTTTTTCTTAATTTGAAAAAGTTCAGTTACAATACATAATTACAATAAACTACTTATGATACAATACTTGCAATAAACTTACCTACAGTACGTTAATTACAATAAACTACTTACAGTACATTACATATAATAAACTAATTAATGTATAGATGTAACACCTAGAGAAAACTAATCACTGTACATATATTACTTATAATAAACTACTTACAGAAAAACTAATTCTTACAACAAACTACTTTAGAGCAATGTACACAAGAATCAAAAATAGTTCGGTAAGGCTTGAAAAATAGAATTTGCCCTACTGTTGCATATACGTAGGCCTTAGTAAAAGTGAAAACGCTATGTAGTTTTTTTCTTCAAATGTCTTGGTATTTCCGAGAAAAAGGACATTATCTGTTTCACGTCTGGACATCAATCTGACGGGTTCTAACTGGGCTGAAAATTGACCACTTTCATTCGATTCGCATTTCGCAACTATTGAGCACAGAAAAGTTGTAATACAACCAACTGAATGCAGAACTATTCCTCGTCTAAAAAAAGCCCAGTTCCAAGAATATTGGATTTATCTAACTATTTAGCAGTAAACAAAACCAAAGTGTTGTCCAACGATGAGTTCGTCAGTCGGTGAAAACAATTGTCATTTTGACCACGTGCCATGTCTCGGAATTTCAGAAGATTTTAGATTCTAACTATACTAGGATAGGTCTTTCAATATATGTAAAGTTTAGTTTGGGCAAATGAATAGGCACTCGTCAAAACATTATTCACATCATACACAAAAAAATTAAAATCACGCCAGCAGTCGAATGCGCGACCAAAAGTACTACCGTTACAAACCATTGTTTTGTCATTAAATCACTTGAATTCGAAATATCACAGGAATATCAGCACGACTTAATAAACCAACATATGTATGTTTACCTTAGCTGGGTTATCATGTCTTGACTATCAAACAACATTCCTATCCTGTCATTTCAACGGTGTTCCATTAGGTTTGCATAACCTGTACACATTCTTCTGGTGATTTTGAATTCCCCAAATCGCTCAATATTACCAGGTTTCTATACAAATGTTCCAACGTTTTCCGTTTTGTTGTTCGGTCCAATCATTCAACCTGTTATCAGGTAGAAATCCCCAGTAATTAGCAGTAACAAATAAAGCGCCATCTTCGGCAACAGTCTTTGCACACAGGGTAAGGGTAGAGTGGGAATTATTTCCGAAAGAAGAAGCGTTAGAATTTTTCCAATATCTTAATGTTAGTTCCAATTCAGGGCCTCCTCTCTTAGGTAAAGTGATAAAATGCTACACACGAACCAGGTCGTTATGGCTTAAAATTCAAATAAAGAAAAGTAACTCTGTTAAAAGCTCTGAAATCCCGACCCACACCCCCGTGTAAAATTTGTTGTAACGCATGGGTCTGGGATAACACATCTTCAGTCAAAATGGAGGACTTTCAAACGTCTTCAAAATGGAAACCCCGAAAGTCGCACGTGGAATAACGCTTTAGCAGTAGTTGCTACTTTACTGGCTTAATCAGACGACACAGATAGATGATACATACATGGGACGTGGCAGTAACTGTTTTCTTCAAAGTCGGCTGACAAGAACGCCGCTGAAAATTGTATACAGGAAAAGAATCAGTTTGCAAGATTCAGGATATTACAAACCGAGATAGGGGAACATGCTATTATTATGTGTATGTCATTTATACTAGTTGGTAATGCTGACGTTTCGAACTGAAGTAATATGCCGATACGATGATAATACTTTTGGTCACGTACTCGGAAGCTGCTGGCGTGATTTTGTGTCTTTTGTGAACGATTTTGAATAATTTTTTGACGAGTGCCTAATCATTTCCCCAAACTTAACTTTACATATATTGAAAGACCTATCCTAGTATAGTTAAAATCTAAAATCTTTTGGAATTCCGAGACATGGCACATGGTCAAAATGACAATTCACCGACTGACTAACTCAATTTTCGAGAACACTCTGGTTTTGTTTACCGCTAAATAATTAGATTAATCCAATATTATTGAAATCGTCCTTTTCAGTGCAGAGTGCACTGTTAGGATGGTTTAGGGGGCTGCTGTTCGCTAATGCAATATGCACTAATACAATAAGGTGTAAACTTAAATGTTTGTTTAATTAATTAATTTCAATTAATCAATTATCCTTGCGGGAGGGAGGCCTGGGTGGAGTAGGTACCCGTGTGCACTACGCAAAACGTGTCATACTTGCGTTGCTTGTTTGATATGACAAAACTGTATATGTTTTCGCAAATCTCTTGCTAACCTTGTAGTGCTACTCCCTTAAGAACAAAAGCAATTTGCTCGAAACACATGCGCAGATTAGTTATCGTCCGTATGGACTACATGTCGAGTGAAAGATACATGTTATACGGGATTACAATCGAACGTTGAGTGCTTTTCCTTATGGTAGACCACAACATGTCAGACGCATACGTTCTTCAAAGAACGCTACTGTCACTGCGTATCTTCTGGAATCACCCCTAGCTCGATTCAAGAAATGTTGTCTGCTATTAGGACTATTGTGTGTTTGCCAGGGTTCAAATAAAGAATGAAAACATATTGCTTTTCCCCAGCAGCTTCCTTATTTCCTCTTCTATGAAAGAGAGCAAAAAGTTCATATTCAGCCGAAACTTTCCCGCGTTAGGTACATGTAAAACTAGTCAAGACACTCAACTGAAACCGCCAATTAATTTCATCAGTCGTTGAGATGACTTGCTCACCGATGTAGGATAATATATAGATTTAGCCAAGCCTAAAAGCGGAGCTCCTCAGTTATGTTTTTGGAATGTTGTTACTAATGAAAATCATCGAACATGTATGTGAGGTAAATTGCGAACGATTTAATAGTTTCAGCTGGAACTAGGATTACATCAGCAGATCAAGGTGTAAGATGGTGTGATTATGAAATGTAGAGCCATGATTTCAAGGATTTCTGGGAAGCCACCAAAAATCTTGATCACATAACAGAACTGTCTTCTGTGCTTTTTTGTGGCATTTCTTGTTCTTTCCTACCTTATTCAGAAAGACAAGACATTGTTATTAATCATTATATTCTTCCACACAACAGAAGTTTACTCATGTTTTTGTTGTGGGGACTGATTCAAATGCAGTGGTTACAATACTCAGTCCCTAAATCTCTACCAAATGAAATCTCGCAAAAATACCAAAATAGTATACAAATGTGAAAAGTTGGAAAGTTTTGTTTTCTAACTTGTCCCCAAAGATACATTTAGCCATCTTCACTTTTGTATGGAGTCCCCTCCTGCTGGAAGGATTTGCAATAAGCAAAATCACTCTCGCATGAATGGTAATTATGATATTTTTTTTGCTGATCATGAATACTTACATAGGCTTCTAATAATAATTTTATTATTCAATTTCAATGCGATTTCTTCTTTTTCTCGACTGAGATTGTGGACTACAGGAGCTGTTATTGGGTTCCATTAATTAATTTTGCTACGATTAAATTATACCAAGAATTATAAGTAAGCTAAGAGTAAGTTATATTACGTACATGTAGTTTGTCTACACTACACAACCAAATGCACTCAAAGGTTACGAGGCATAGGTGCATTTATCAGAAGAGCCCAGCATATCCAAGATATGTTTTGATTGACACATCAATTAAGATAATTTACAGCAAAATGGATAAACAATACATCAATATCCTACATGCACCAAACCGGACATGGGGTTATAAGGTAATCATTTAAACAACATTGAAATAATTTATAAATTAGAGAACAGTAGGGAAGAAATTAACCTTATTGGGCGTTGCGAATGGCAAGGCTCTCTGTAGAATGTCACAAATTTCTCAACCCGTTTTTTCTCGATGCGCACCAACTAACTGAACGCCTGAAGAGGCTATAACACCAGGAACATTCCGGAACATCGAATAATTAAAATAATTATAAGAAAAATATGTAAAATTAAAATTAAACTAAACAAAAGTAAACTGGTATTAGCTCGAAATATGTAAAGATATTATTGGGGATAGGGGAGTCTGTAGGGGAGGGGTAGGGAGTGTTGAATATTCATTCAACTGACTACAATGAGTGCAGGCTCCACTTCTTTTCCGCCAATTGCGTCACGTGGCTTTACAGCACTCTGTCTTTCGACACAAGCATGGACGATTCGGACGATGAATGCCAGGTAATTAATTGCGTCTCCTTTTTAGTGCAGAGTGCACTATTGGGATGACACACATATAAAGTGGGGGTTCTGGCACAGTGGGAAGCAAGAGGGCAAAAAACCGTCCGAAAAAGCCCCCCAGCTCCTCCTCAGACTAAAGCTTCGGAGAAGGAGCTGGGGGGCTTTTTCGGACGGTTTTTTGCCCTCTTGCTTCCCACAGTGTCCAGAACCCCCACTTTATATGTGTGTGTGTGTGTGTGTGTGCTGTGCCAGAACTGCGCGTGTGTGCTGTGCCAGAACTGAGGCATGAGCACTGTGCCAGAACCGTGTGTGTGTAAAGCAACAGCAAAGCAAAAAAGCTGGTCCATCGTCCGTAATCAATATGCGCGGATGTGCCCTTCACTTGTATATACAAAACTGTGCCAGAAAATTTTTCCTATTGGAGAAGTGCACGCTCAGTGCATACTGCGCCGACATGGCTGCATGTGGACTTTCCGAGGCCATTCAAAGCCTCCCTCCAGAGCTTCGTGAGATGATTCTCAAGGAATACATTGCGATAAAAATAAAGGAAAAAAAGGAAATGGGGTGGGACAAGGTACACGAGAATATTTTTAAACTGCCTTTCTGCAAAATTCAAGCAGCAGATTGTGCCGATGGTTATTTGCATTGAATATGCGGACTGCTTTTTCGGAGGGTTGTTGTTTTCCCTGTTTCGAAAGGGATGGAAATCTTCATAAAGCATCGCTAAGCCGGCCGATGGAGTTAATAGAAGCCAACCCAGAGCACAAGAATTTTTTAAAAGTATGCTCCTCGGATGGTTATAATTGGCACGAGTGGTTCCTTTTTGGCCGGGAGGGTTAGCGAAAAAGGCGGAGACAAACCTTCGTTCGAAGCAAAAGTTTTGTTTTGAAATCGACGAGTTGCGTGACATTTTTCTCAGAAGACTGGAACCAAATATTTCCCCCAGGCCCTTGGCCGAGCAGTAAAGAAAAAACATGGAGGACAACTCAAGATTTTTTTGTTTGAGCCGAAAATAACGAACCAGAACAGAATTCACCGAAAAAATACGCCCAGCCAACGCGCTTTAAGTTATTTTTTCACCGCAGAAGCTGCCGAAGTGAAGCGAGCAGGAGGAAACGAGAAAACAGCAAGATTAGATCGCAGCATTCGATCGCTCGTAACATGAAATATTCTTGAACAAGGGCCTCGATCGAGCCTGTTTAAGTTTCCTCTGCTTCTCGCATGGCTTCAACGACTTGATATGTTATCTGTCTGACCTC